>VMHT01221099.1_pt1 | contig 33772 bp, 45 predicted proteins | sample 4693611 | NCBI WGS metagenome assembly VMHT01 (sample SAMN12280063, study PRJNA550983) | marine metagenome | isolation source: seawater sampled from same location over 5 years 0.02-0.2 micron viral filtrate | place: USA: collected off the coast of southern California halfway between the port... ...
ATTAATAATGTAGTTTATGATATATCTGACACTGATATCATAAGTGATTCATATTATATTGAGATTGATAGAGGTGCAACATCATCGATTGAAGGAAAATCTATAGGTATTAACAGATCGGTCGATGCAACTTATCCACAAGTTTCATTTACCAATGAATTAATTGGTGGTGGTGCAAATATCAAAGCATCTGAAAATATTTTATTTAATAGAATAAATCCGAGATATAATATTTTATCTCCTGGAAAAGAAACTTCAATAACATCCAATATTAGGACTACAACAGGTACAAGTATTGACGGAAATGAAACATCATTTGTCTTTGAAAATAAAATAGAACCTGTGATTCCGAATCAAGAGAATGAATTAAATACTGTTCGTATGATTTGCTCCAGAAAAAATGAACTAAATCAATCGACATTCACTAATGTTGCTGGAAGGAGATCTTTTAGTTCAACTGTCACATTAAATACTACGAACGAGAATCTTTCTCCAATGATCTTCTTGAATGATTCAACAACAGAATTTATTCTAGATAACATCAATAGACCTGTAATTGATTATATTACGGATTCATCTACCAATTCAATTGATAGTGATCAACATGAAGCGATATATGTTTCTAATGTTACTAATCTTGCTAAAGCTGCATCATCACTTAAAGTTATATTAACTGCATATAGACCCGAGTCTTCCGATATTAGAGTTCTTTACAGTCTAATTAGAGAAGACTCTGCTGATATTGAACAAGAGTTTGAACTTTTCCCAGGATTTGATAATTTGCAATCAACATCAGAAGGTTCACTAAGAGTGATTGATTCTTCTTTAAATAATGGTAAACCGGATATAAGAGTTCCGGAAAGTGAAAAAGGTCAATATTTGGAGTACGAATTTACTGCTAATGACTTACCTGACTTTAGTGGATATAGAATCAAAATTGTTATGTCATCCACAAATCAAGCAAACTATCCAATAATTAGAGATCTAAGAACGTTAGCATTAAAATGAAGAATTTAGTAAAAGTTAAAGATCATCCACATCTATATCGTGATGAGAATACAGGATCTATAATCAACTATGATATGGTTGGTTATAATCAAAGGTTGAAAAAAATAGAGAAACAAAAATCCAGTAAACAAGAATTGGATGAAATGAAAAATGACATTGAAGAGATAAAATCTCTCTTAAAGGATTTTTTAAAAAAATAATTGCTTATAATAATCATATAAATATCTCTAGGATAATAATTTACAAAAATAATGGCAGTCTATGCATCTAATATTGTGATCGAACAGGGATTTGATTTCTCTAGTTCTTTTGCATTAGGTGATTCTAGAACTAATACCGGTATTAACATTACTGGATATGGAGTTACTGCACAATTAAGAAAAAGTCCCACTAGTTCCAAATCTGTTTCTTTTGCTTCTACAATCGTAGATTCTGAAGTAGGAATTATAGAACTTTCTTTGACTGATGAGCAAACTTCGGATATTAAACCAGGACGCTATGTCTACGATGTTCTTGTAGAAATTGGTGGTTTAGATTCTGGAGGAAAAAAATACAAAGCATTTGAAGGTATGGCTTTAGTAAGAGCGGGGGTAACAAGGTAATGTCTATACCAGATAGGATTGGTGGACAAGGAGTTGTAAGAGTTCTTTCAAATATAAGTGGAACTTCTACGGCAAAAATTGTAGATTTAAGTGACATTGATATATCATCTCTGGCAGATGGATTTGTTCTTGAATATAATGCAAATACATCAAAATTCATAACTACTGATACTTTTAGATTTCTTAAAAATGTAAATGTATCAGGTGTTGTCACTGCTCAAAGTATTGATGTAGCAGGAATTACATCTTTTAGAGGTGATTTATATGTAGGATCTGATTTATACGTTAATGACAATATAATCTATCAAGGTGATTTTGCGGCAGGTGGAGTTGCATATTTTACAAATGATGGAAAATTGGTTAGTTCTGGTAGCACCTTTAGCACTTTAGATACAAGTGGTTTAGTATTAACAATTGATGAGATAACTGGTATTACCAGTTGGACCACTACAATTGATGGAGGGGAATACTAATGGCAAAACCAAGCACAAGACAAGGTTTAATTGACTATTGTTTGAGACAATTAGGTGCTCCAGTATTAGAAATAAATGTTGATGATGACCAAATAGATGATTTAGTAGATGATACTATTCAGTATTTTAACGAACGTCACTATGATGGTGTTGAAAGAATGTATCTTAAGTATAAGGTATCACAAGATGATATTGATAGGGGAAAGGCAATCGGAACAGATGGAGTTGGTATAGTTACTACTACCGGAACCTCAACTAATATATCTGGTTTGGGAACCATCACTTCCAATTTTTATGAAACATCCAATTTCATTCAAGTTCCAGATTCAGTAATTGGAGTAGAAAAAATATTTAAATTTGATGCCAGTTCAATTTCTGGTGGAATGTTTAGTATAAAATATCAATTATTCTTAAATGATCTATATTATTTTAGTTCAGTTGACCTTTTGCAATATGCAATGACTAAAACATATCTTGAGGATATTGACTTTTTATTAACAACCAATAAACAAGTAAGATTTAACAAAAGACAAGATAGACTATACTTGGATATAGATTGGAAATCTCAAAATAAAGATACTTTTTATGTTATAGATTGTTATAGAGCTTTGGACCCAGAATCATTTACTCAAATCTATAATGATACATTTGTTAAAAAATATTTAACTGCAATTATTAAGAGACAGTGGGGTCAAAATTTGATCAAGTTTAATGGTGTTAAGCTTCCAGGAGGAATTGAATTAAATGGAAGACAAATATATGAAGATGCTATGAGAGATCTAGAAGATATCAAGCAAAGAATGAGCACGGAGTACGAACTTCCCCCATTTGATATGATAGGATAAAATTATGGCATTGAATCCCTATTTTCTTCAAGGATCTGCTGGAGAGCAAAATCTTGTACAAGATCTAATAAATGAGCAACTGAAAATTTATGGAATAGATGTTTATTATATTCCAAGAAAACTTTTAAAAACTGATGATATTCTTAATGAGGTACAATCATCCAAATTTGATGATACTTTTATAATTGAAGCTTATCTGAACAACTATGACGGATATGCTCCAGATAGTGATATAATGACAAAATTTGGATTGAGACTTAAGAATGAAATATCTTTGGTAATCTCAAAAGAAAGATTTGAGGAAATAATTTCTCCATATCTAGCAGAGATAATGTCTGTTGCGAGAAACTATTATCCAGGAGAGGATTTAGTAATTACGGATAGACCTAAAGAAGGAGACCTCATTTATTTTCCTCTTGGAGAAAGATTATTTGAAATAAAAAGAGTAGAACTTGAAAAACCTTTTTATCAGTTAGGAAAAAGTTATGTATTTGAACTTTCTTGCGAATTGTTTGAATATGAGGATGAAGAAATCAGCACCGGAGTTTCTGAGATCGATGAAGTGCTGGAAGATGTTGGATATATTACAGATCTGAAACTTGTTGCATTTGGGGTAACTGCTGAATGTCAAGCAACGGTCAATTCTCTAGGTGGTGTAAGCAAAGTTGTATTATTAAATGATGGATCAGGATATACTGGAATTCCTACTGTTACAATTAGTGATCCTGGAGGGAATCCAGATACAAGTGGAATATTAGGTGCTCTTCCAGCTTCAGAGTTTTCAAAAACTGCAACTGCTGTAGCAATAACAACTTCTGTTGGTGGTGTTCAATCGGTGAAAGAAATTTTCATCACAAATACTGGATATGGTTATACGGAACCACCTACAGTCACTATCATAGGAGGTAATGGATCTGGTGCTATCGCAACATGCATCATATCAACAGGTTCTGTTTTAAATATTGGAATCGATGATAAAGGAGACGGATATTATGAACCTCCTACGATTACAATCGATCCTCCAGTCGGTGCTGGTGTAACAGCAACTGCAGTATCAAGAATCGACGTTGGAAGACTATCTGAAGTATTAATAAGTAATGCTGGATCGGGGTATACATCAATACCAAACATAACAGTTTCTGCACCTCCAACTGTAGGTTTTGGAACATATATTATTTCCGAGACTGTTACTGGATCTCTTTCAGGAGTCACTGCTCAAGTTAAATATTGGAATAATCCGGGACAGGATGTTGATAAGGATCTCAGAGTTTATCTAAATAGTGGAACATTTAGTGAAGGGGAAAATATTGTAGGTTCATCTTCTTCTGCGATATATACATTGAAGTCGTTCGATTTAGACACTTCAACCACTGATGAATATAATGATAATGATGATTTTGAATTAGAAGCAGATGAAATATTAGACTTTACAGAATCAAATCCATTCGGGACATATTAATGTTGGGGACATATTATTATCACGAAATTATTAGAAAGACAATTGTTTCTTTCGGAAGTCTTTTTAATGATATTCACATTCAACATAAAAATAGCACTGATGATGTTATTTCCGATATGAGAGTAGGACTATCATATGGTCCTATGCAAAAGTTTTTGGCAAAGTTAGAGCAACAAGCAAATTTAACAAAACCTGTTGCTATAACATTACCAAGAATGTCGTTTGAGATGAGTAATATTCAATATGATCCAACAAGAAAAACTGGTGTAACTCAAACATTTAAAGCAAGTGACGGTCAAGGAAATGTAAAAAAAGTTTTCATGCCGGTTCCATATAACATTGGATTTGAATTAAATATTTTTACAAAATTAAATGATGATGCTCTTCAAATTGTAGAACAAATCTTACCATTTTTCCAACCATCATTTAACGTTACTGTTGATTTAGTAGAATCAATTGGTGAAAAGAGAGATGTTCCTGTTGTATTAGAAAGTATTGATTTTCAGGACGACTATGAAGGTTCTTTTGAAACTCGTAGAGCATTAATTTATACTTTGAGATTTACTGCAAAAACATATCTGTTTGGTCCAATAGCAGAAAGCACAGATGGTCTCATTCGTAAGGTACAAGTTGATATGTACGCAGACACAAATACCCAAACTGCAAAACGTGAAATGAGATATACCGCAGTTCCAAATCCAATAACTGCAGAACCAGGTGATGATTTTGGATTTACCGAGAGTTGGGAATTTTTAGGAGACTCCAAAGAGTATAGTCCTACTAGACAAGAGGATGTTTGATTGTTATGAATAATAATTATGATTCAATCGATGAGGCTCTGAATATTGATAGTGATATTGTAGAATCAAAACCAATCAAAAAATCTGAGATTATAAAATCTAAGGATGATGATATAGAGAAAGATTATGTCTATAGTCGTGCGAACCTCTACTCTCTCATAGAGAAGGGTCAGGAGGCAATCAACGGCATTATGGAGGTAGCAGGGGAAGGAGGCAGTCCAAGGGCATATGAGGTCGCAGGGCAGTTGATTAAGAGTGTTGCCGATACTACTGATAAGTTAATTGATTTACAAAAGAAACTTAAGGATGTAGAAGACGAAACTAAAAAGACTACAAATAATGTTACCAATAATGCAGTGTTTGTTGGGTCTACATCAGAACTTCAAAAAATGCTTAAGCAAGGTTTTCTAAATAATAAAGAATAGACTACTTTTCATCGATGAAAAAGTGTAAGCAAGGATATTATTATTGTTATACTGATAAAGTATGTAAACCGATTTCGAAGGGTTTAAGAGTAACCGCTAGATTTTCTGGTGGTGGGAAAGAACCAGAAGAAACTGGTATTGATGTGCCCACAAATGGTAATGGAAATGGTGGAAACGGTAATGGGAATGGTGGTAATGGAAATGGTGGTGGAAATGGTGGTGGAAATGGTGGAGGGGTAAGTGAATCGAAAAGTGGTGATAGTTCTTTGCGTGACTGGTTTGGTAAGAGTAGGTCTAGTGATGGCAAGCCTGGTTGGGTTCAATTGGGTGGTAAATATGCCGGAAAACCCTGTGCCAAACAACCAGGACAAACCACAAAACCAAAATGTGGATCCAGCAAAATGGCCGCAAATTTAGATGATAAGGAAGAGAAAAAAGCATTTAATAGAAAGCAACGTCAAGATCCAAATCCAGATAGAAAAGGGAAGGCAATCAACGTGAAGACAGAAGAAACTGTGGTAGAAAAGGCAGGTGAGAAAGATGCCTGTTATAAGAAGGTTAAGAGTAGATATAGTGTTTGGCCTTCTGCATATGCTTCCGGAGCACTTGTGAAGTGCCGTAAGGTTGGTGCTGCCAACTGGGGTAACAGTACTAAGAAAGAGTCATATGAATTATCAAACTGGAGAGATGACTTCGAAGCAACAGAATATGAATTTGTTGACCTCATCAAACCAGAACCAATTAAAGGTGGTCAAGAGCAGATTGATGAAGGACAGAAGTGTTGGAAAGGATATGAGAAGAAAGGAACCAAAAAGATGTTTGGTAAAACTTATAATAACTGTGTAAAGAAGGAAGGGTATGATGTTGGTGATGTTGATCAAAAAATTGGTGCCGTAACTCCTATTCCTAAAGATGAAAGAGAAGCAGCAAAACAAAGATTACTTGCTAAGGCAAAGGCAAAACGTGAAAAAATGAAAGAAGAAAAAGAAGAATCTAAAGTCGGTGGTGGCAACTTGAAGAAACTTACGGCAAAAGCAGTAAGAAGAATCGATGCCGATGTTGATGGTGATGTAGATACTGATGATATGAAATCGTCAGAAACTGGAGAATTTGTTCCTTCACCAGATGGAAAGAAAAAATTAAAACCAAAGGTAAGATTTGAACAATCTGACTGGAAAAATGAACTTGAAGAGAAAGCAAAGGATTGTTGGGACACTCACAAAAAAGTGGGTATGAAGATGAAAGGTGGTAAATTGGTAAACGATTGCCGTCCAAAAAATGAAGAGACGGAAGTTTTGGAAGGAGCAGCATGGACAAAAAAGTCTGGTAAAAATAAATCTGGAGGACTCAACGAAAAAGGACGTAAGTCTTATGAAAGAGAAAATCCTGGTAGTGATCTGAAAGCACCTAGTAAAAAAGTTGGCAATCCCCGTAGGAAAAGTTTTTGTGCAAGAATGAAGGGAATGAGAAAGAGACAAAAACCTTCTAATAATACTGGTGATGATAGATTGTCTAAATCATTAAGAGCTTGGAATTGTTAATTTGATTTTATGAGTGACGTATATCTTGGTAATCCATTATTAAAAAAAGCAAATACTGCGATTGAGTTTACAGAAGAACAAATTATTGAGTTTCTAAAATGTAAACAAGATCCAGTTTATTTTGCAAACAACTATATTAAAATTGTTTCTCTTGATGAGGGTTTAACACAGTTTCATCCGTATCATTTTCAAGAGAAACTAATTCATAATTTTCACAACAATAGATTTAATATCTGCAAGATGCCACGACAGACTGGTAAGTCTACTACTGTGGTATCATATCTTTTACATTATGCACTTTTCAATGACAGTGTAAACATTGGTATTCTGGCAAACAAAGCATCTACTGCTAGAGAATTGTTAGCAAGATTATCAACCGCATACGAAAACTTGCCAAAATGGATGCAACAAGGTATTCTGGTATGGAATAAAGGAAATATAGAACTCGAAAATGGCAGTAAGATATTGGCATCTTCTACGTCTGCAAGTGCTGTCCGAGGCATGTCGTTTAACATCCTCTTCCTCGACGAGTTTGCGTTCGTTCCAAACCATGTTGCAGACTCGTTCTTTGCATCTGTTTATCCTACTATTACTTCTGGTAAAAGCACAAAGGTAATTATTGTATCCACACCACACGGTATGAATCATTTCTACCGTATGTGGCATGATGCGGAAAGAAATAAAAACGAATATATTCCTACAGAAGTTCACTGGTCAGAAGTTCCTGGAAGAGATATTGTTTGGAAAGAACAAACAATTGCAAACACATCGGAACAACAATTTCGGGTTGAGTTTGAATGCGAGTTCTTAGGTTCTGTTAATACACTTATCAATCCATCAAAACTCAAGACTTTAGTATATGAAGACCCGATACAAAGAAATGCAGGATTAGATGTTTATGAAAATCCAATTCCAGAGCACAATTATCTAATTACAGTTGATGTTGCTCGTGGACTTGGTAATGATTATTCGGCATTTATTGTTTTTGATATCACAGAGTTTCCTTATAAGGTAGTTGCAAAGTATAGAAATAATGAAATAAAACCAATGCTATTTCCCAATATCATATTTGATGTAGCAAAAGGTTATAATCAATCCTGGTTATTGATAGAGGTTAATGATATTGGTGATCAAGTTGCTAGTATTCTTCAATATGATTTGGAATATGAAAATATTTTAATGGCAACTATGAGAGGTAGAAATGGACAGATAGTGGGAACAGGATTTTCCGGTAAAAAAACTCAACTTGGAGTTCGTACAACTTCTGCGGTTAAAAAATTAGGATGTTCAAATCTTAAAACTCTTGTAGAAGATGATAAGTTACTTGCATCTGATTATGAAATTATATCAGAACTAACTACATTTTCACAAAAAGGAAATTCTTTTGAGGCAGAAGAAGGATGTAATGATGACTTGGCAATGTGTCTTGTAATATTTTCTTGGTTAGTAGCACAAGAATATTTTAAGGAGATGACAGAGAATGATGTAAGGAAGAGAATATATGAAGAGCAAAAAAATCAAATTGATCAGGACATGGCTCCATTTGGTTTTATCGAAGATGGAATTAACGATGAAACAACTTTTGTAGATGATTCAGGGGATAGATGGTATGCAGATGAATATGGAGATAGATCGTATATGTGGGATTATAGGTAATGTCTATTGACGATGAGATAGAACTAGAACACTTATTATTTTTTGATCGCAAATGTAGAGTTTGTGATAAGGTCAAAAGTCTACTTGATGATTTTTACCTTACAAGAAAAGATAGAGGCACACTTCCATCTGCATATTCATATGAGTGTAAAGAGTGTACAATAAATCGCGTAAAAAAAGGCAGAAAGAGTAATTTGAATTGGGAATACCCTGATTGGTGAATATTCACGCACCGTTTCCCCGGTGAAAATACCCCTTTCCATAAATATTTTTAGATAAATTGGATGCGAGGGAAAAACAAGATGCCACTAAATTTAGCATCTCCCGGTATTGTAGTAAGGGAAGTGGATCTAACGGTAGGTAGGGTTGATCCTACCTCCTCTAGTATTGGTGCTATTGTTGCACCTTTTGCACAAGGTCCTGTCGGCACTCCTGCAATAGTCGGAAGCGAAAAGGATCTTTTAGAGATTTTCGGAAAACCATACAGTACAGATAAGCACTATGAGCACTGGTTAGTTGCTTCTTCTTATCTGGCATATGGTGGATCACTTAGTGTTGTAAGAGCAGATGATGCTAGTCTTCAAAACGGTTTTGTTGGTGCTGCAACAAGTATCAAGATTAAGAGTTTAGAGCACTACGAAGAACTGGGATATGATGAAAATACAATTACTGGAGTAGTTGTTGCTGCAAGAAATCCTGGTTCATGGGCAAATGGATTAAGAGTTGGAATTATTGATGCTAAGGCAGATCAAATTTTAACATTATCTGCAGCAAATAGTATTGCTGTTGGAATGGGAGTTACCCAAGCAATTTCCACAGTACTTCCTGGAGCAGGAACTACTTCAGTTCTTGATGGACATTTAAAAGGTATTGTAACTGAGGTTGTCGGTTCAGATGCTTATGTAAAAGTTCTTGAGCATGTCTCTGCAGGAGGAACTGTTACTGAAGTAGATTATCAACCATCTGGTGTTTATGCATTCTCTGGAACTGGAAGTGTAGCAATTCATACTAGTGGTGGAGCAGTATCATACGCAACTACTACTGTTTCTGCACAAAAAGATTGGTTCGATCAACAGTCACTTACATTGACTTCCACATCTACTGTTAAGTGGAATCAACTTGCAGATCGTCCAGGAACTTCTGAGTATGCAGCAGCAAGAGGTTCTAGATTTGATGAAGTCCATGTTGTTGTAATTGATGGTGATGGAGATATCACCGGAAACTCTGGAACAATCCTTGAGAAGAATCTTTCACTATCGAAAGCAAAAGATGCCGAGTATTCTCTTGGTTCTCCTTCATACTGGAGAAAGTTCACTGCAAATAGTTCACAATATATCTTTGCCGGTTCAGCACCAGCAGGTATTGTAACCACTGGATTTGTTAGTGGTGGAACTGGATTCGATCTTGAGGGTGATGTTGGTTGGGATCAAAATGCAGAAGGTATTACCTTTGCAGCAACCGGTAATTCTAACAACACATTGAGTGGTGGTTGGAATTATGATGGAGCAGGTAACATAAACAATGCTGGTGCGTTAAGTTCCGGTTTAGATGATCTTGTTTCTGGTTACAATTTATTCTCAAATACTGAACGATTTGATGTAAATTTCATTCTTATGGGATCTGCCGGATATAGTAAGGAACAGGCACAAGCACTTGCGAATAAGTGTATTGCGGTTGCCGAAGCAAGAAAGGATGCAGTTGCATTCATCTCACCATATAGAGGTGCGGCAATTACTGATACCTCTGATGATAGGGCAGTAACTGTTAATTCGGATAATGATATTACTGATAATGTAATCAGTTTCTATGCTCCTATCACATCATCAACTTATGGAATTCTTGATAGTGGTTATAAGTATATGTTTGATAGGTTTGCAAATACCTTCAGATATGTTCCACTAAATGGAGACATTGCTGGTCTTTGTGCTAGAACTGATGAGAATAACTTCCCATGGTTCTCACCAGCAGGAACAAGTAGAGGAGCAATTTTGAATGCAGTCAAGCTTGCTTATAATCCAGACAAATCTCAGAGAGATAGACTTTATTCTAATAGAGTCAACCCTGTAATTTTCTCACCTGGTGCTGGTATTGTTCTCTTTGGAGACAAGACTTCATTTGGTAAGTCATCGGCATTTGATCGTATCAACGTTCGTAGATTGTTTATCTACCTCGAAAATGCAATCTCTGCTGCAGCAAAGGATCAACTGTTTGAATTCAACGACGAAATCACAAGAACTAACTTTGTGAATATTGTTGAACCATTCCTTCGTGATGTTCAGGCAAAGAGAGGAATCTTCGACTTTGTAGTTGTTTGTGACGAGACAAATAACACTGCTGCTATTATAGATAATAATGAGTTTATAGCAGACATCTTTATCAAACCCGCAAGATCAATCAACTTCATCGGTCTTACGTTTGTTGCCACCAGAACTGGTGTTTCATTTGATGAAGTAATCGGTAACATTTAATTTAGAGGTATAAGAAAAAAATGGCAAACCGTCAACAAGTAAATACTTTACCACTAAGAACCATCAGTGACTTCAAAAGTAAACTGAAGGGTGGTGGTGCAAGACCCAATCTATTTGAGGTAGAATTAACTTTCCCCTCAATTGTTGGAGTTCAAGATGAAAATGAAGTAATTGAAAATTCAAGATTTCTTGTAAAAGCAGCAAATTTACCGGCATCTACAGTTGCCAACATTGATATTCCTTTTAGAGGAAGAATCTTGAAGATTGCTGGTGACAGAACATTTGAAACTTGGACAATCACAGTTATTAATGATACTTCATTCTCCATCAGATCAGCATTTGAAAAGTGGATGAATACCATCAATAAACTCAATGATGGAACTGGAGAAACAGACCCAGCACTTTACCAGGTAGATGCTAAAGTTCATCAACTTGATCGTGAAGGAAATACTCTTAGAAAGTATGTTTTCAAAGATGTATTCCCAACGAATATTTCCGCAATTGATCTAAGTTATGAAACCACAGACACCATTCAGGAATTCACGGTAGAAATGCAAGTTCATTTCTATGAGGCATTTAAAGGTAATGCTCCACAATCCGGTGGTGAGAACATCAGCTAAATAGTAAAATAACAGTCTAGTTAGTTTATACTATGGCAAAACTTTTTGGTTTTTCTATTGATGATACAGAAAAGAAATCCAAATCTGTAGTTTCCCCTGTCCCCGTGAATAACGAGGATGGGGTTGATAACTATATTAGCAGTGGATTTTATGGTTCGTATGTAGATATTGAAGGACAATATAGAACAGAATTTGATTTAATCAAAAGATACAGAGAGATGTCACTACATCCAGAAGCGGATGGTGCCATCGAAGATGTTGTAAATGAAGCAATTGTGAGTGATCTTTATGATTCTCCAATTGAAATTGAATTGTCTAATCTAAATGCTACAGATAATTTAAAGAAAGCAATCAGACAAGAATTTAAGTATATTAAAGAAATTTTAGATTTTGATAAAAAGTCTCACGAAATTTTTAGAAATTGGTATATTGATGGAAGAGTTTATTATCATAAGGTAATCGATCTTAAAAATCCTCATGAAGGAATTAAAGAACTGAGGTATATCGACCCAATGAAGATGCGGTTTGTCCGCCAAGAAAAGAAGCAAGATAAGAATGTTATTGGACCAAATATTCCTGGTCGTGACGAATCAAAAAACGGAATTGCTCCAGAGATTGAGGAATATTTTGTATACACTCCAAAACCCCAATATCCAACAGGAAACTTAACTGGTGGTGGTGGAAATAAAGGAACAAAAATTGCAAAGGATGCAATTACATATTGCACTTCAGGTCTTGTAGATAGAAATAAAGGAAATGTTCTTTCCTATCTTCACAAAGCAATCAAAGCACTCAATCAACTTAGAATGATTGAAGATTCTTTGGTTATCTATAGATTATCAAGAGCACCAGAACGTCGTATTTTTTACATTGATGTTGGCAATCTTCCTAAGGTAAAGGCAGAACAATATCTTCGTGATGTTATGAATCGTTATCGTAACAAGCAAGTTTATGATGCGAACACCGGAGAAATCCGTGATGATCGTAAATTTATGAGTATGATGGAAGACTTCTGGCTTCCTAGAAGAGAAGGTGGTAGGGGAACTGAAATTACAACACTTCCTGGTGGTCAAAACTTAGGAGAACTTGCTGATATTGAGTATTTCCAAAAGAAACTTTATAGAGCACTTGGAGTTCCCGAATCAAGAATTGCTGCCGATGGTGGTTTTAATCTTGGTCGTTCTTCTGAAATTTTAAGAGATGAACTTAAGTTTGCCAAGTTTGTTGGTCGTCTGAGAAAGAGATTTGCTCAGATGTTCAATGATATGTTGAAGACACAACTCATTCTTAAGAATATTGTTTCTGTAGAAGATTGGGATAGAATTAGTGATCATATCCAATATGATTTCTTGTATGATAATCAGTTTGCAGAACTCAAAGAAACAGAAATGTTGAATGAGAGACTTGGAGTTCTTGCATCTATTGAACCTTATATTGGCAAATATTATTCTCAGAAGTGGGTTCGCACTAAAGTTCTTCGTCAGACTGATGGAGAAATGATTGAAATGGATGAACAGATTGAACAGGAAATCAAAGATGGTATTATTCCTGATCCAAGTGCAATGGATCCTATAACTGGAGAACCATTACCACAAGAAGGTGAACAGGGCATGATGGGTGATGTTCCAATGGAACCTGAAATTAATGGTGGAATGACTGAAGTAGACGGCAAAACTGCCGAGATATAAATATAAAATATAGTTATTATAAATTTTCATGGAAGAAATTGTAAATTTAATTGGGGCAGATGAATCTGCATCCGATGTCAGTGACAAGATTAAGGATGTTTTGTATGCAAAAGCAGCAGGACGTATTGATAGTATAAGACCAACTGTTGGAGCATCCATGTTTGATGATTCAAATCCAGATACAGTAGAGGAGCAAGATGTCTAGAACTTTATTAGTTGGCATTGGTACTGAAGTTGCACTTAATAATGCGACTACCGTTGACAATGCAACTGTCATTAGAGTTTTTAATAACTCCGGTTCTGATGCAACTGTCAGTGTTGCAAAGACTAGTTCTGGTGGATATATCAGCACTGCCACAGTAACACTTCCTGCAGACAGAATTGAATTTTTTGAGAAGGGCGCTCAAGATATTATCTCAGCATCTGCTGGAACAGTTGTAGGTTTTAAAGTAGGATTTACAGGATAAACAATGAAACTCATCACAGAAGAAATTTCAAACGTAAAGATTATTACCGAAGGTAAAGGTTCTAATAAGAAACTTTATATTGAAGGAGTTTTCCTGCAAGGAGACCTCAAAAATCGTAATGGAAGAATGTATCCTATGGAAACTCTTTCTAAAGAAGTAAGTAGATATAATGAAGCATTCGTCCAAAAGGGACGTGCTCTTGGAGAACTTGGTCATCCTGATGGTCCTACCGTAAATCTTGACCGTGTTTCTCATAAGATTACTTCACTCACTCAAGAGGGTAGTAATTTCAGAGGTAAGGCACAAATCCTTAATACTCCTATGGGTAAAATTGCATCTTCACTTTTAGATGAAGGTGTGATGCTTGGAGTTTCTTCTCGTGGTGTTGGTTCATTAAAAGAAGACCGTGGTGGTGTAAAAGTTGTTGGTGAAGATTTCATGTTGGCAACTGCTGCTGATATCGTTGCCGATCCTTCTGCACCTGATGCATTTGTATCAGGAATTATGGAAGGAAAAGAGTGGGTTTGGGAAGGAGGAATTCTTCGTGAGCAACTCGCAGAAACAACTCAGAAGAGAATTAATACTCTTGTTGATCAAAATAGACTTGAAGAACATAAGTTGAACTTATTCAACGAATTCCTATCAAATCTTTAAATTATAAATAAATATAGATTAATACAAAATCTAATACAATCAAATGTCCGTTGGTAGCAATTTACAAGAAATGGAAAACGTAGTAACGAAAGGAGCTGCTGCATCTGAGGCAATGCCAAAATCTGGAAGCAATGCTTCTGGTGTTTCGACCCCTGGTCAAACTGGCAGTTACGAAGATCTCGGTGGCCCTACTCCAGAAAACTATAAGGTAGATGACGACTCTGCCAAAATCGCAGAACCTAAAATCGCAACTGTCAAAGACATTGTGAATAGGGCTGCCAAACCTGCAGAACCCATGCCTAAGGGTATGAAGGAAGAGGAAGAGGTAGAAGGAGAAGTCGTCGAAGAAGAAGAAAGCACCGCATCTGCTGAAGAAGTGGTTACCGAAGAAGAGGCAGCACCTGAAGCAGAATACAACATCGAAGAAGATGTTGAAGCACTGCTGTCCGGTGAAGAACTTTCCGAGGACTTCCAAGAAAAAGCACGCACCATTTTTGAAACTGCTATCAAGGCAAAAGTTGCTACAGTTCAAGAAGAACTGAAAGCACAATATGAAGCAACTCTCGAAGAGGAAGTTTCGACAATTAAGTCTGAACTCACCGAGAGAGTTGATGCATATCTTGAGTATGTTGCCGAAGAGTGGATTTCTGAAAATCAACTCGCAATTGAAGCAGGACTTAAGTCCGAAATGACCGAATCATTCCTCACTGGAATCCGAGGTCTTTTTGAAGAACATTATGTAACTATCCCTGAAGAGAAGTATGATGTAACTGCCGCAATGGTAGAAAAATTAGATGAGATGGAAGATAAACTCAACGAGCAAATTAATAAGAATATTGCTCTCAATCAAAGATTAGCTGAGTCGGTTGCTGACGTAATCTTCTCCGAGGTCTGTGAAGGTCTAGCACTTTCCCAGAAGGATAAACTCGCTTCTCTTGCCGAAAATGTTGAGTTTGATAGTGAAGAAACATATCGTGAGAAACTGGTAACTCTGCGTAAGTCTTACTTCCCAGAGAATGCCGGATCTCAAAGAGACGAGTCAGAAAACATTTCTGAGAATTCGGAAATTTCTGCACAACCAGTATCTGGTTTAATGGAATCATATCTTGACACTCTGACTAGAGTTTCGCACAAGTGATTTTTTAATTATAAGTCAAACTAAAAATTTTAAGGTAAATTCAAATGCAAGGTTTCAATGCTGAAAACCTTCAGGAGAAGTGGGCACCTATCCTCAACCATGAGGGTCTCGGAGGCATCAATGATGCTCATAAGAGAATGGTTACCGCAGTTCTTCTGGAGAATCAAGAAAAAATGTTGAAGGAAGAAAGAGAATTTCTTTCTGAAGCTGGTCCAACTAACTCAACCGGATCCGGAGTTGCTAACTTCGATCCCGTTCTGATCTCCTTGATCAGACGTGCAATGCCTAACCTGGTCGCATATGACCTCGCAGGTGTTCAACCAATGAACGGTCCTACCGGACTGATCTTTGCAATGCGTTCCCGCTACAGCAATCAGGGCGGAACCGAAGCACTGTTCGACGAAGCAGATACCGCATTCTCAAACAGTGGTATTTCTACCTCTGGACTCTACACACCTGGTAGTGACAACTCCAACGTTGGATTAGGAACAGGCACCGGCAATGCTGGTAGCAGCAATCCTAACGCACTCAACCCAAGCAGCAATGCAACTCAGGCTGCATATGGTGTTGGTCAGGGTATGGACACTGCACAGTCTGAAGGACTGGGTGCTCCTGGAGATAATGCCTTCAACGAGATGGCATTCTCAATCGAGAAAGTCACTGTTACCGCAAAGTCTAGAGCACTGAAAGCCGAGTATTCACTCGAGCTGGCACAAGACTTGAAAGCAATCCACGGTCTGAATGCTGAGGCTGAGTTGGCAAACATCCTGTCAACTGAGATCCTCGCAGAAATCAACCGTGAAGTTATCAGAACCATTTACAAGACTGCTAAGACTGGTGCTGATACTAACGTTGCTAATCAAGGCATCTTCGACCTCGATGTTGACTCCAACGGTCGTTGGTCTGTTGAGAAGTTCAAAGGTCTGATTTTCCAAATCGAGCGTGATGCAAACCGCATTGCCCAAGAGACTCGTAGAGGAAAGGGCAACATGATTCTGTGTTCTGCAGACGTTGCTTCCGCACTGACCATGGCAGGAGTCCTCGACTACACCCCTGCACTCAACGCAAATCTGAACGTTGATGACACCGGTAACACCTTCGCAGGTGTACTTGCTGGTAAGTATCGTGTATACATCGATCCATATTCCTCTAACGGAACTGCCGATCAGTATTACGTTGCTGGTTATAAAGGTTCTTCACCTTATGACGCAGGTCTGTTCTATTGCCCATATGTTCCCCTCCAGATGGTTCGTGCCGTTGGAGAGAACACCTTCCAGCCTAAGATTGGCTTCAAGACTCGTTACGGTCTTGCTGCTAACCCATTCGCTAGTGCTGCAGGTGGAGCCGATACTGGCAAACTCAAGATTAACGATAACCGTTACTACAGAAGAGTCACCGTCAGAAACCTCATGTGATCCACGGTTCACATATTTTACAGAGACTCCTTCGGGGGTCTCTTTTTTTATCTAAATAAAAATAAAAAACGATGTCGTCTTTTGCAAACCAGATAAACAATAGAAATTTTTTATCTCCGGTTGGTTTTAAATTTACACTATCAAAAGACCCTAAAATTTCTTTCTTTTGTAATTCTGCAAGGATACCTGAAATTAGTTTGGGATCAGCAATACAACCAGTATATTTAAAAGACTTAGATATCCCTGGAGACAAATTAACCTATGGTGATTTTTCCTTAAGATTCATGGTTGATGAGAATATGGAAAATTACATGTCAGTTCATAATTGGTTAACTGGTTTAGGTTTTCCAGAAACCACAAAACAATTTAAAGATTTGATTATTAATAATGAAGAACAAAGAGATTTAAACGAACAATTTAGTGATGGTAGTCTTCATATATTAAATAGCAATTTTAGAGATGTTGCTATTGTAAAGTTTAGAGACCTGTTTCCTGTTTCACTAACTTCTTTAGAATTTGAGTCGTCAGATTCTGATATAAACTACTTTACAGCAGAGGTCACTTTCAAGTATACTGTGTATAATGTATTAGCTGCTGATAACAGAACACCTCTATGAACCTTGATCAAATTCAGGAGATGTGGGAAAAGGATTCTCAAATCGACCCTGATAACCTACATGATGAATCATTAAAAATTCCACAACTTCATTCAAAATATTATATTTTATATAATACTATCACTCTTTTGAGAGAGAAGGCGAGAGGAACTTATAATCGTATAAAGTTAGAAAGATACAACTACTATACAGGAAAGGCAACAGCAGAGGTTTATGCAGAAGAACCATTTCCCTATAAGGTTAGAGATAAAGAAGCATTACAGAGGTATATGGATGCCGATGAGAAGTTAAATACTATTGATTTGAAGGTTCGTTATTATGATGTGATGCTTAAGTTCTTAGAAGAGATTATCAAGACAGTTTCGAATAGAACTTTCCAAATTAAAAACTCAATAGACTGGCACAAATTCCAAGCAGGTTTTAACTAATGTACCAAGAAGAAGGAAACTATTACTCTATAGAATTAAATATTAGAGGAATTAGATTAATTCACACAGGACTTAGCCAAGCAGTCCAAAAATGGTCTGGTGGAGAACCACAAGAACAAGAGAACTTAATTGCGATGAGGGATAATTTTTATAGACTTATTTTGGAACATCAGTTTGACAGCATGAACTAAATATCTAAACAAAATGGTTCAACAGGATGGGTTAGATGATTACTGATAAAGATACTGCAAGAAAAAGGTATCAAATTTGTGAAGGGTGTGAAGAATTTAGACGATCAACACAACAATGCAAACTTTGTAATTGTTTTATGATAATTAAAACAAAATTTTCATTTTCTAATTGTCCTTTAGGAAAGTGGGAAACAGCAGAAACTTTGCATGAAGATGATCCCAATGCTGCAACTGATGAGTTTGATCCTTCTACAGAGTAATCCACTAAATACTTATAGGTGAACCCATGAGTTATGTCTCATTTGATTATATCAAAAAAGAATGAAGTATATTTACAGGTTAAGGCAGAACCTCATGTATACTACGAATTATCAGACCAGTTTACCTTTGAGGTTCCTGGTGCAAAGTTTATGTCCTCGTATCGTAGTAAATACTGGGATGGAAAGATAAGATTATTTAATACCCAAACTGGAGAGATATACGTTGGGTTATTAGACAAGGTTACAAAGTTTTGTGATGACCATGGATATACTTATGAGTTTGTAGATAATAAGTATTATGGTCTTCCTTTTGAGACGAATGGCTTTATCTCAAAGGAAGGTGTAAAAGATTATATGAATGCTATTTGCAAGTATTCTCCGAGAGATTACCAAGTTGAGGGAGTATACGACGCCTTAAAACATAATAGAAAGTTGTTGATATCCCCAACTGCTTCTGGAAAGTCTCTGATGATATATTCGATTGTGAGATATTACGTTGAGAAAGGACAAAATACTCTGATAGTTGTTCCCACGACTTCCTTAGTAGAACAGATGTATAAAGATTTTGCAGACTATGGTTGGGATGTAGGTTCATATTGTCACAAGATCTATGCGGGGAAGGAGAGAGAAACGGATTCTCAAGTTATTATTACTACCTGGCAGTCTATTTACAAACTCCCTCGAAAATATTTTGAACGATTTAACGTAGTTGTTGGGGATGAGGCACATCAGTTCAAAAGTAAGTCATTAATATCTATAATGACGAAACTTGCTGATGCAAAATATCGTTTTGGTTTTACCGGAACACTTGATGGAACACAAACTCATAAATGGATTCTTGAGGGATTGTTTGGTGCTTCGTACAAAATCATTCGTACCGAAGAGTTGATGGCGAAGGGTCATGTTGCTAAACTAGATATCAATGTACTTCTACTGAAGCACCCAGCACATAAGTTTGAAAACTTTGAAGAAGAAGTTCAGTATATTATCAATCATGATCGTAGAAACAAGTTCATAAGAAATCTTGCATTAGATCTTAAAGGTAACACTTTGGTTCTTTTTGCAAGAGTTGAGGGTCATGGTGAGCCACTATATCACATGATAAATAATAATACGGTTGATGAAAGGCAAGTATTTTTTGTCCACGGTGGAGTAGATACAAAGGATCGAGAACAAGTAAGGGAGATTACTGAACAAGAGAATAATGCAATTATTGTTGCATCATACGGAACATTCAGTACAGGAATTAATATCAAAAATCTCCACAATGTCATTTTTGCTTCTCCATCCAAATCTAGAATTCGGAATCTCCAGTCTATTGGAAGGGTGCTTAGGAAAGGTAATAACAAAACCAAGGCAACTCTCTATGACATTGCTGACGACATATCCTACAAATCCAGGAGGAACTATACACTTAATCATCTAATCGAAAGAATTAAAGTTTATAACGAAGAAAATTTTAATTACGATATTGTAAACATACCACTAAAGAACTAATATGGGAGATGAATTTTACGCAATTATAAAATTGATATCTGGAGAAGAAATATTATCACTTGTCTCAGTAGATGAGAATGATGGAGATCCTTTGATTGTGATGCAAAATCCAATCACAATGAAACTTTTACATTCTCAGCATGGAATGCATGTTAAAGTTAAATCATGGATAGAATTAGCATCTGATGATTTTTTCATTATACGACCTGATAAAATTCTCACCATGACAGAAACACATGATAAAAGAATGATTGAAATATATACTAACTATATTGAAGAGGAAGATGATATGGATATTTACCATTCTCAATCTTCCTCTAATGAAAAACCTTCAGGTAAGATTATTCCATCTAGAAAAATGGGATACTTATCAACAGTAGAAGAAGCAAGAAAAACTTTAGAAAATATCTTTAAACTTGAAGATACTAAAGAAAGCTAAGTCATCCTCTTCAACCCTAACAAAGGTATTCTACTGATAATTAAGGGTTCTGTCAAGTCCCTGTAAAGTGTGGTATAATTAGAACAACTTATACTTTAAAGAGTAATGGATTATGCCCAAAAAGAAATCTGAACACTATGTAAATAATAAAGAATTGTTAGAGGCAATGATCAATTACCGTGCTAGGGTAGAAGTATCATACAAAAAACTTTTCAATAAAGACCTCACTGAACTACCAAAACAAGAAAGAGGAAAACGGTGGGAAGGAAAACCACCGATTCCAAATTATCTTGGTGAGTGTTTCCTGAAGATTGCAACACACCTCTCATATAAACCCAATTTCGTCAATTATATGTTCCGTGAGGATATGATTTCTGACGGCATTGAAAACTGCGTTCAATATATTCATAATTTCGACCCAGAAAGGTCAAAGAACCCTTTCGCATACTTTACTCAGATTATTCATTATGCCTTCCTGAGACGCATTCAGAAAGAGAAGAAGCAACTAGATATCAAAACCAAGATCATTGAGAAGACCGGATTTGATGAGGTTATGATGGTTGACGATAGCTTGCTTTCTGGACATAGTTCCGAGTATAATAGTATCAAAGATAATATTCAATATCGTAACCGATGAAAATAGCAATCATTACAGATACTCATTATGGTGCTAGAAAGGGTTCTAAATATCTCCATGATTATTTTGAGAAGTTTTATGACGATGTATTCTTTCCTACTTTAGAAGCAGAAGGAATAGATACTGTGATTCATATGGGAGATGCATTTGATAGTCGCAAGTCAATTGATTATCAAAGTCTTGAGTGGTCAAAGAGAGTTGTATTTGAGAGACTCAAAAACTATGACGTTCATATGATTATTGGTAATCATGATTGTTACTATAAGAATACCAATAATGTAAACTCTCCAGAACTTCTTCTACAGACATATAATAATATAAAAACATATAGTGAAGTATCAGAGATTACATTAGATAAATTAAAAATACTGTTTATACCCTGGATCAATGCAGAGAACTTTGAGAATACTGTCAAGGTTGTCAAAGATACTGATAGCATATGTGCGATGGGGCACCTTGAGCTCAACGGATTCAGAGCGCATCGTGGACACGTCATGGAAGATGGTATGGCGTGCGACTTACTTAACAAGTTCGACAAAGTGTTTTCAGGACACTACCATACACGGTCAGACAACGGAAAAATCTTCTACTTAGGAAATCCTTATGAGATGTTCTGGAATGATGTAAATGATATAAGAGGATTTCACATCTTTGATACGGAAACCCTCACTCATACCCCAGTTAATAATCCTTATAAATTATTTTATAACATCTATTACGAAGATACCAACCATAAACTCTTTAATGCGACTGAATATGAGAACAAAATTGTAAAGGTTATTGTTCGTAAAAAAACAAAACCAAAAGATTTTGAGAAGTTTATTGATAAACTTTATACAGTTGGAGTTCATGATTTAAAAATAATTGAGAACTTTGAAATTCAAGAGTCTGAAGAATTTGATATTGATGAAGAAGAGAATACACTTTCAATTCTAAATCGTTATATTGATGAATCAGAATTTGATCTTGATAAAAACATTATCAAAGGTATCTTCCAAGATTTGTATAGTCAGGCTTGCGAAGTGGAGTAAATGTATCTTCTAACTCTCAAAGATGGTAAAGATGACGGTGCTTATGCCGTTCAGGATAGGCACGGACATAAAGTGTTATTTTTGTTTGAAGAAGAAGATGATGCAGAAAGATATGCTATGATGCTATATGACGAAGAAGATGCTGATATGGATATTGTAGAAGTTGATGATGAACTTGCGATTAAAACTTGTAAGTATCATTCATACAAGTATACGATTATTACACCTAATGACATTGTGATCCCTCCTAAGAATGATAACCTTCAAAAAGATTAGATATAAAAACTTTTTAAGTTCCGGTAATCAGTTTACAGAGATTGATTTTCAACAACATCATACTAATTTAATTATTGGAACAAATGGTGCAGGTAAATCTACGATGTTAGATGCACTTACATTTGTATTATTCAATAAACCGTTTCGTAAGATTAATAAACCACAACTTGCGAATGCTACAAATGAGAGGGATTGTTTAGTTGAGATTGAGTTCTCTGTAAATAGTCGTGACTATTTGGTCCGTCGTGGAATCAAACCAAATATCTTTGATATTGAGGTGAATGGAAATCCACTTCATAAGGAAGCAGATGATCGTGCCAATCAACGTATTCTTGAGGAGAGTATTCTTAAGGTAAATTATAAATCATTTACACAAATTGTTATACTTGGTAGTAGCACCTTTGTTCCTTTTATGCAACTTACGACTACTAATCGTCGTGAGGTAATTGAGGACTTATTGGATATTCGTATCTTCTCTGCGATGAATAATCTTATTAAAGATAGTATTCGCACTAGAAAGGAACAAATCAAATCTTTAGATATTAAGAAAGATAACTTTAAAGATAAGATGGAAATGCAGCAAGAGTTTATTAGTGAACTCGAAAGTCGTGGCAATGCGAATATAAAATCTAACAATGATAAAATTGATAAGTTAGATGGTGAAGTCGAAGTTTATATGAGAGATAATGCTGTCATAGAAGAAAATATTCATAAATTCACAAAAGAACAGGAAGAAGTTATTGGTGCTCGTGAGAAGTTATCAAAACTAAACAATCTTAAAGGTAAAATTTCTCAAAAGGTTGCGACCATTACCAAAGAGCATAAGTTCTTCACAGAAAATACGGTCTGCCCTACCTGTACACAAGACATTAAAGAAGAGTTTCGTGTAAATAGAATTGGAGATGTTCAGAATAAAGCAAAAGAACTTAAAGAAGGTTATGAAGAACTTGAGAATACTATTAAGTTTGAGCAGGAGAGAGAACATCAATTCAATTCCCTATCTAAGGAGATTACAAAGTTAACGCATGGCATTTCTCAAAACAATACTCGGATTTCCCTCAACCAGAGACAAATCAGAGATCTTGAACATGAAATTCAAACTATTACCAGTAACCTACAAAACAGAAATACTGAAAATGAGAAATTAGAGCAGTTTAAAGACAATCTCCAAAATACAATTGAATATCTTTCAGACAAAAAACAAGAAATCGTTCATTACGATTTTGCCTATTCCCTTCTTCGGGACGATGGCGTAAAAACAAAAATCATCAAGAAGTATCTTCCATTCATCAATCAGCAGGTTAATCGTTATCTTCAAATGATGGACTTCTACATCAACTTCAAACTTGATGAAGAGTTCGGTGAAACCATTGAGTCACCTATTCACGAAAACTTTTCTTATAGTTCTTTTAGTGAAGGTGAAAAAATGCGTGTAGATTTGGCTCTACTCTTCACTTGGAGAGAAGTTGCGAGACTCAAAAATTCCGTAAACACTAACCTGTTGATTATGGACGAAGTATTTGACTCTTCACTTGATGGATTTGGAACCGAAGAGTTCCTAAAAATTATTCGTTATGTGATAAAGGATGCTAATATATTCGTTATCTCTCATAAGTCAGACTTACATGACAAGTTCCAAAGTGTCATAAGGTTTGAGAAAGTCAAAGGTTTTTCCCGTATGATGTCCTGATACATCAAAGAACAATGCAAGTCCCAAACTGGAAGCATCACTCTAAGAAAGAACAGAAACGAAAACTGAAACCTCAGGCAATGCGTTCCCGAAAGGAGGCATTGAGACACTTCAAGAACTGCCACATGACCCTGCCCAAAAAGCAGGGTTCTTTTGTATAATACGTTCATACGCAACACACATATGACCGTCAGGCACGAAATCAAATCTCAACTTGCTAAACTTCTTGCCACTGAAGATCTTGTTGTAGAGCACAAGAAGGTTGAGACCGCATGTTTCAATGTTCATACTCGTGTATTGACTCTTCCTATGTGGGAGAAAGCAGGAAATGAAGTTTATGATATGTTGGTTGCACATGAGGTAGGTCATGCACTATATACACCCGACCGTAACTGGTTGAAAGAAGTGAACGTTCCCCCACAGTTCGTAAACATTGTGGAGGACGTTCGCATTGAAAAGTTGATGAAACGTCGTTATCCTGGTCTTCCCAAGACTTTCTATGCTGGATATCAGGTTCTTGCCGAGGAAGATTTTTTTGGTGTTGAGTGTGATGATATTACAAAGATGAATCTTGCAGATCGTGCGAATCTGTATTTCAAGATTGGTAATTTTATTGATGTTCCTTTTGGTGAAGATCTTGAGATGCCCATTCTTCGTATGATTGAAGGATGTGAAGATTTTGATGATGTTCTTCTGGCAGCAAAGGTACTGTATACCTATTGCCAAAATCAACTGAATACTGATACAAAGACCGAAATGGATTCTCTGGAATCTCAGTCTGGCAATTCAGATTCTTCACAGAATCAGCAGGGATTTGAGCAAGGAGATACTGAAACCACTGACGATGGTGAATTTCCTACGGCAGAGTCTGGAGAAACTACTGAAATTGAAGATGGAGAATCTTGTGGCGGCACTCATAATGATGTAGAAATTAAAACTGTAGATGCATTAGAAAACGCAATCAAAGATCTTGCTTCTACGGACGGATATGAGAATGTCTATGTAGAATTGCCAAAACTTAATCTTAAGAAGATTATTGTTCCTAACTCCACAATTCACCAAGATTGTCGTGAAATTTGGGATGACTATCAATACCAAGAAGCATTTGATGATGTTGATGCTGAATTTGCAAAGTTTAAAAAATCTGCACAAAGGGAGGTGAATTACCTTGTCAAAGAATTTGAATGCCGTAAATCTGCAGACTCTTATGCTCGTGCTACTGTTAGTAGGACTGGAGTACTCGATACATCTAAGTTACATACTTATCGATATAATGAAGACCTGTTCAAGAAAGTAACAACTCTTGCTGATGGTAAGAATCATGGTCTGATCTTTATTCTGGATTGGAGTGGTTCGATGGGAGATGTGTTGTTGGATACCGTCAAACAGATGTGTAATCTTGTTTGGTTCTGTAAAAAGGTTGGTATTCCTTTCGATGTTTATGCATTCACTAATGAATATCCTTTGTTTACCTACAAAGAAGATGGTTCTAGGAATATAAAGGACCTTTCATATGAAAAGAAAGATGGTGTATTTTATATCAATGAGTGGTTCTCTATGATGAATTTTCTGACCCATAAAGTCAGTACTAAAGAACTGGAAACTCAGATGAAGCATCTGTTCCGTCTGGCATATTATTTTGATCGCACTACTCGTTCTCATTATAATATTCCTCCCACTATGGGTCTTTCTGGTACACCCTTGAATGAGACTATGATTGCTCTGCATCAAATTATTCCTAAGTTTAAGAAGGAAAATAAAGTTCAGAAAGTTCAGTGTGTTGTTCTGACTGATGGTGAGGGATATCCTCCCAAGTTTCACCGTGAGATCCAACGTCACTGGGAGCACGAACCTTTCATTGGCACCGGTTCGATCGGAGATAACTGTTTCCTTCGTAATCGCAAAACAGGTCACACTTATTCTATGGATGTTCATTGGAATAAGATGACTAATGTATTCTTGGAAGATCTCAAAACAACTTTTGCAGATGTGAACTTTATTGGTATTCGTGTTCTTGCCTCTCGTGATGTAGGAGCATTTATCAGAACTTACTGTGGTAACTATGGAGAACTTCATGATAAAGTTATGAGGGATTGGAAGAAGAAAAAGTCATTCTCTATCAAAACTTCTGGTTATCACTCTTATTTTGGACTTTCTGGCAATGTTCTTTCTAGTGACTCTGAGTTTGATGTTGATGATGGAGCTACCAAAACTCAAATCAAATCTGCCTTTGTTAAAAGTCTTCGCACCAAGAAAATGAACAAGAAAATTTTGAATGAGTTTATTGAACTTGTTGCTTGATAAATATTTTTATCTAATATTAATTGGTTCTAAAAAATGTCAATATTTGCAAAAATGATGGCAGGTGAATCTGCACCTGAACCGTCTATAGAAGAAACTTCTGATGATTTGGAAGAAGTTGCTCTTGAAACGGATATTTCTATTAAAGATATGACCAAGAATGAACTTGAAATTTACGGCAGAACCGTGGGTATTGAGTTGGACAGGAGACATTCTAGAAAAAAATTGATTAAAGAACTAGAAGATTACCTTGCCAATTCTTAAACTGTCCACTGAGGGGTCGCAAGACCTATTTTTTCTTGTATAATTAATTCAGTTAAATAAAACAACTAATGAGTCTCTCCAAAGAAGGCATTGTCAATTCTCTGCAGGATACGTATGGTGAGACTATTAATTCTGCCGAGATCAAAGCATGGTGTGCAATGAATGGTTGCAACTATCAGACCATTGCCAGCAAACTTTCTGATTACAAAGTTGGACGTGGTAAATGGAACCTTACCGTTCGAGAACAAATGGAGCAAACCTATCAAGCACCTCCTGCAATTATTACCGTTCAGGAACAGCAAAATCTTATTCCACAGAAAGATGATTCCTTCGTCAAGTTTGGTAATTTTACTGATCTTAAAAAAATTATTCAGTCCCGTCTATTTTACCCAACGTTCATTACGGGTCTCTCTGGCAATGGTAAAACGTTCTCGGTTGAGCAAGCATGTGCTCAATTGGATCGAGAACTTATCCGTGTAAACATTACTATCGAAACAGATGAAGATGATCTTATTGGTGGTTTCCGTCTTGTTAATGGTGAAACCGTCTGGCACAATGGCCCAGTCATTGAGGCACTTCAACGAGGAGCTATCTTGCTCCTTGACGAGATCGACCTCGCTTCTAACAAGATTCTCTGTCTCCAAAGTATCCTTGAAGGAAATGGAGTCTTTCTTAAAAAAATTGGAAAATTTGTACGACCCACTGCAGGTTTCAACGTTATCGCAACCGCAAATACTAAGGGTAAAGGTTCAGATGACGGACGATTCATTGGAACTAACGTGCTCAATGAAGCATTCCTGGAACGTTTTCCAGTAACCTTTGAGCAAGCATATCCGACTCCTGCACAAGAGAAGAGCATTCTGACGAAACTTTCTGAGGATACTGACTTCTGTAATCGTCTGGTTGATTGGGCAGATATCATCCGCAAGACTTTTTATGATGGTGGCATTGATGAAATTATCAGCACCCGTCGTTTGGTTCACATCATTCGTGCTTTCAGCATCTTCAAAGATAAGGCAAAAGCAATCCAAGTTTGTGTAAGTCGTTTTGATGATGAAACTAAGCAATCATTCTTAGAACTCTATGATAAAGTCGATGCCGACTTTGTGATGCCTGTAGAAAGTGATCGCATTTATGTGATTGACGGTGGAGCAAATATTTGATATAATAAGTTATGACTAATTCCTGGTCCATGTTATATGATAAAATTTTAAAAATGGATGACAACACTTTGAACATAGGTACTCACCTTCCAGGTGCCGAAGGTGACGATCACATTAATTTGAATATATCAAGTGGTAATATTGATATTATCAGTTCACCAGCAACTCCTTTTAAATATAATGAAGAAGAGATTGTAAAAGAACTTCTTGAATATATTAGAGGAACTTACAGACAACATTATTCTGCTGGTGACGATAAAATTCAAACATTGGATTTGATTGAAGCTTGCGGTGATGGTGAAGCATTCTGTAGATCTAATATTCTTAAGTATGCATCACGATATGATAAGAAAGGCACGGCACGTCGTGATATAATTAAGATCCTTCACTATGCTGTTCTTCTGATGCATTTCAATGATAAGAATGCAAAACGTGAAATCTACCCTCAATAATAATGAAACTCAAAGAACGAACAATGAAACTGTCTGACAATGCACTTGCTATCCTCAAGAACTTTGCGGGTATCAACAATTCTATTCTTGTAAAGCAAGGCAACAAACTTCGCACTATCTCTGTGGCAAAGAACATTCTTGCCGAAGCAGAAATTAAAGAAGATTTTCCACGGGACTTTGCGATCTATGATCTCAATCAGTTCTTGAATGGTTTGAGTCTTCACCAGGATCCTGACCTTGACTTTAATCAAGACAGTTACTTGAGTATCAAAGAAGGCAAGCGTCGTGTGAAGTATTTCTTTGCTGACCCAAATGTAATTATTTCTCCTCCAGAGAAGGAGATTACATTACCATCTCAAGATGTGTGCTTCCAGTTGGATAGTGTAACACTTGAAAAATTGACCAAAGCAGCAGCAGTATATCAACTGCCTGATATGTCTGCAATTGGTGAGAATGGTGTCATCAAACTAGTGGTTCGTGATAAGAAGAATGATACTTCTAACGAGTATGCCATTGTTGTTGGTGAAACTAGTGATGAGTTTGAATTTAACTTCAAGGTAGAAAACATCAAGATTATTCCTGGTGCCTATGAGGTAGTAGTATCCTCTAAACTTCTGTCACAATTCACGAACACACAACACAATCTCAAGTATTATATTGCTCTGGAACCTGATTCAACATTCGGATGAGACATATTCTCTTCACCCTTAAGGGGTGTCCATATGGATTACTAGATGATGAAGCACACATTCGCAATGTGCTGGCAAATGCATCAAACCTTGCCGAAAGCACATTGCTGAATATTTCATCTCATAAGTTTGAACCTCATGGTGTAACTGCCGTAGCACTTCTTGCAGAGAGTCATATTAGTATCCATACATGGCCAGAGAATGGTGTAGCAGTATGTGATGTGTTTACCTGTGGTAAACATACAAATCCACGATCCGGTGCCACATACATGTATGAAGCAATGGGTGCGACAGACATTGTATCCGAAATTTTTACTCGACCTTTGAAATGACCAAAGTTGATGTCCCAATGAGAATAACTGGTAGTATCCTAGTGATTACTGCATACTTTGTTGTTCTTCATATCAATATAACTCTTGGAGTGATGCTGCACTTCGTTGCTGATATGATTTCAGTTCCTTACTTTATAAGGACAAAATCTTGGGATGTCGTTATAATGCTTATGTTCCTACTGGCAATCAGTTTTAGCAAACTCTTAACATGAATATCTTTGTGACTGACGAAAGTCCAGTCAAGTCGGCGCAGGTTCTTCCTGATAAGCACATCGTCAAGATGCCTCTAGAGTGTTGTCAGATGCTCTCTATCGTTGCCTCAGATAAATGGGGGCACGGATATGGAACTCTTCCTAAGACCGATGGAACCCCATATGCGACCGATAAGGGTGCTTTCCGCAATCATCCCTGCACAATATGGGCAAATGAAACTGCCGCAAATGCCCGATGGTTGATCCGTCATGGTCTTGCATTATGTGAGGAGTATTCTAATCGATATGGAAAAATTCATTCATGTCTTCATACTCTCGCACGTGCAAATAAGATCTTCCCATTAGATGCTATTCATCAATCAGAACTCACTCCATTTGTTCGTGCAATGCCTGAAGAGTTTAAGTTTGATATGAACGTAAGTACCATTGAAGCATATAAGATGTACATTGCCTCTAAACCATGGGTATGCGATAATTACCTGAGACTGCCCCACCGTAAACCTGATTGGATTTAATTATGAGCAACTTCATCTGGGTTGAGAAGTATCGACCACAAACTATTGAAGAATGTATTCTCCCTGAGAATACGAAGAAGACCTTTCAATCTTTCCTAGATAAGGGAGAGATTCCTAATATGCTACTTGCCGGTCCTCCAGGCATCGGTAAAACAACAGTAGCAAAGGCACTATGTAAAGAACTTGGAGTAGATGTATATGTCATCAATGGATCCGATGAGGGACGATTCCTTGATACTGTCCGAAACAATGCGAAGAATTTCGCTTCGACCGTATCGCTTACGTCAGATTCTAAACACAAAGTCATCATCATTGACGAAGCTGACAACACATCCAACGATGTACAACTCCTGTTACGGGCGTTTATTGAGGAGTTCGCTGGCAATTGCAGATTCATCTTCACCTGCAACTACAAAAACAAAATCCTCGAACCTCTCCACTCCCGATGTGCCGTCGTTGAGTTTGGAATCAAAGGAAAAGAACGACAGGGTATTGCAGCACAGTTCTTCAAACGTATCCAACAAATCTTGGATGCAGAAGGTGTTGAATATGATAACAAGGTCCTGGTAGAATTAATCAATAAGCACTTTCCTGATTGGAGACGTGTTCTTAATGAATGCCAAAGATATTCCGTAAGTGGGAAAATTGACTCTGGTATTCTTGCAACTTTTTCGGATGTAGCAGTCAATGAACTGGTTAAAAACCTTAAAGAGAAAAACTTTCCCGAAGTACGTAAATGGGTTGTCAATAACCTGGACAATGATACTACTGTTCTGTTGCGTCGTATTTACGATGCTTGTTATGATTCCTTGGTTCCGAATAGTATTCCTGCTGCTGTGCTTGTCCTTGCTAAGTATCAGTATCAAATGGCATTTGTGGCAGATCAGGAAATAAATATGCTTGCTTGTTTGACTGAGATTATGGTGGAGTGTGAGTTTCAATGAAGCATCGTGATAACTATTATGTCAAGTTTGATGATGATGAACTACGACAGATCTTGAAAGAGATTAGTAATGAAGAAGTCAAAGAAAGAATAAGAAGTTCATTGGGAGAGACTATTGATCCCATAGATAAGTTCCACGCAACTATCGCATATTACAATAATGCCAAGTGAATTTGATTACATTTGATTGAGGATTATGAGTAGTAAGATGATGTTCTTGGTTGATGCTGGTGATGGTAGATGTATCAGTCATGATGGATATATACAACTTGGTAGTTTCTCTCATACAGTAGAGAAACATCTAGAGTTAAATCCCGATCAAGAATGGCAGGTAACATACTGGATGCCTGATCCATTCTATATGAGATACCCACGACCAAACTATCAGCATACGATGAAGGCAAACGAAGGTTCTCCTAAAACTGATAATGCTACTGATAGTAGACCAAGAGATTTCCCAGACCAAGCAGAAAATAGATTAGAGAGAACATTATGAAGTTCAAAGCATTAGTATTTGTCCGATTACGATCCCAGGTTGATGACTCTCCTGGCAATGCCGTGAGAGACGCTTGTAAGCGATTGTCTGAACTGAATATCAAGAAACTTAGACTTGGTAAGGTCATTGATGTTTGGTTGGAAGCAGAGACCAGAGAGTATGCTGAGAAGGAACTTGAAATGCTCTCTGATAAATTTCTGGCTAATACAGTCATGGAAGACTGGGACTATGAACTGACTGAGATTGAAAACTTTCCTAAAGGTATTGACAATGGACGATTTTAACGCACCAGGATCTAATAAAATAGGACTTACTCCTGTATTCAAAGATTTTGTAGTTAATTTACAGATAGATAATGTAGTGAAGATCTTAGATGCTAAGATTGAACGTTGTAATGTATACAATAGTGATAATCGAGATGAAGTATACAAACAAATAACTATTACCTACAAAGATACTGTATAATGCCACATGAATTTGACCCATGCGAAGCACCTGTAGAAGGTGAAGTTGACAAGTGGGGGTTTACAATTAAACCTCCTATGTGCGATAATGAGGTTATCATTAGATGCCTTAAGAATGCCCCTTGTGGTATTGATAAAAAACAAGCAGAACGATTGATTAAACATTATGAAAACCAAGATTAAAGCACAAGTAAAATCTAGATGGTATTACATTTTTTGGGGAACTGCTACAGTATCAGTTGTCCTTGGGCAATTATACGTCGGTACTGGATATCGTGTATTACATCATGATATGCGAGAATTACTGAATAAGGTTGATGGTGTTCTTCTTCGTGCGGATGAACCGAACCACCTATGAGTTTTATAAAAACTGACAAAAGTAATTTAGTTGAACCAAGGGTAAAAACTACTCCCCAGAATGTAAATGAAGCAAATGAAGCACTGTTTCGTGCTACAATGAATTTACCTACTGCCGCAAAATTTTGTGGTATGACTCAGAAGGAAATGAAATTGACTTTCTGGGAATATTTGAAATATCATCCTCGTGATTATGTCCATGAAAACCTTTCCTCTTAAAACTTGTTTGAGATATCCTGGTGGTAAGTCTAAGGCAACAAAGACTTTGGCACCATGGTTTCCCGAAGACTTTAAAGAATATCGTGAGCCATTTATTGGTGGTGGTTCTGTGGCATTCTATGCGACTCAGGCATACCCAGATGTCCCTGTATGGATCAATGATAAGTATGTGACACTCTATAACTTCTGGGTTCAGTTGAGGGATAATGGTGAAGAATTATCTAATCGTCTGAATGAGATTAAGTCAAGAGTATCAAACTATCAATCTCAGGATGATAAGGACGCGGCACATAAAGAACTCTTCAATCAAACACGGGACGATATCAATAGTCAGGATGGACTTGATCGTGCCGTAAGTTTCTTTGTTTTGAACAAGTGTAGTTTTTCTGGTTTGACTGAGAATAGCACTTTTTCTAAAACTGCTTCTCGTTCTAACTTTTCCTTTATTGGTATTGAGAAACTAAAGAAGTATTCTCAACTTATAGAGAAATGGAAGATTACAAATATTGATTACTCGGAGGTTATGAATGCTCCTGGTGAGGATGTATTTGTATTCCTTGATCCACCTTATGATATCAAAGACTTCCTTTATGGTAAGGACCGTGAGATGCACAAGTCTTTTGACCATGATAAGTTTGCCGAAGATGTGTATAAGTGTCCACATGAGTTTATGATTACCTATAATGTGAATGATAGGTTGTTGGAACTGTATAAAGATTATTATTTGCGTGAATGGAAACTTCGTTATTCCATGGCACATCGTGGTGAGAAAGGAACTGATGAGAATGTAAAGACAGAACTTCTTGTCACTAACTATCCTACCGAAAAAGAAACTGTAAACGTTCTTGACCTTCTACTTTATGACTGAACTGAAAGACTGGCTCAACTCTATCAATCAAACTAAGAAGCATTTGATTGACGAAGACCCTTCACTCGAAAAAGAATATCCTCCTTATATTATCAATCGTTGTTTTTCTGGACATCTTGATACTTTGATGTTTACGAATGAAATGAATAAGTATAATTTCCTTCCTAAAAAG
>VMHT01056041.1_pt1 | contig 33755 bp, 37 predicted proteins | sample 4693611 | NCBI WGS metagenome assembly VMHT01 (sample SAMN12280063, study PRJNA550983) | marine metagenome | isolation source: seawater sampled from same location over 5 years 0.02-0.2 micron viral filtrate | place: USA: collected off the coast of southern California halfway between the port... ...
CCAGCGCATTGGGCGCTCGGAGCTTTATGTGCCGACCGATAAAATGAAGAAAACCGTAAATGAATTTGCCCGCAATTTCTGGGACCGCCTCGCCCAATCGCGGCGCGCGCGCAGCCGTGCCAAAAACCCGGCTTAGGTAAAAACGCTTTTGCTCTCAGCGATAAACGGCTTATGTAGTTTTCAAGCCGTTTTCGGCCATCTCGGGAGCCTGCATGTCGTCCAACCCAACGCAATCGTCAACCGGCACCACGCCTCGCTGGGGCATCAATCCAATGGTGCCTTATCTCGGGGGCATTGCCACATGGTTTGCCGCCAATGGTCTGCAATTTGTCATGGTGCCGACTTTGGTCATCATCACATTGGGGGGCACGGCCGGTGATTTGGCGGCGGCTCAGGTCGCGCTCGCCGTGCCGCAAGTTTTCCTTATGATGTTTGCCGGCTCGCTGGCCGATAAAAGCGATAGCCGCATTATTTTGCTTTGGGTCAATATGCTGGCCGCCATTCCACCAATGGCTTTGGGTTGGCTGGCTTATTCCGGCGCGCTGGCCTATTGGCATATTATTGTTTTCGGGCTGCTGATGAGTGCGGCTTTCGCCTTTATGGTGCCGACCCGCGATGCGCTATTATCGCGCGTTGCCACCGGCAATATTCAAAACGCCGTGATGATGGCGCTGATAGCGCAATTTGCGGCGCAGCTTTTAGGCTATATTTTGGCCGGTGCCGCTGCACCTTTCGCCGGGCCTTGGGCCCTGCTGGCCATGCAAAGTCTGGCGCTTATTATCGGCTTTTTACTGACCCTTGCCCTGCCCGATTTTCCGCCGGTTGAGGGCCATGAAGAAGAAAATGGCGGCTGGCGCGCCGGTTTCTCGATTGTCTGGAACTCGCCCGTCATGCGTCCGGTGATTTTGTCATCTGTCGGCACGGGCATTTTCTTTATCGGTATTTTTATGGTCACGCTGCCGCTCATCGTCACGCAAATATTTAATGGCGGGCAGTTAGAAATCTCGGTGCTCAATCTGTGCTTTTGGGGCGGGACGATTATTTCCACCATTGGCATGATGGGCCGCCGCCCGGTTGAGCGGCGGGGCCGCGCCATGATGATTGCGCTGATTGTCGGCTGCTTTGCCCTGATGTTGGTACCGTTTGCGCCGAATTTTGCCGCGGTTTGCGCCATTGCCGGGGCTTGGGGTTTGGCCGCCGGAGTGAATATGACGATGGCGCGCACCATTGTTCAGGTCGAAGCACCGGCGGAAGCCCGTGGCCGCGTCTTGGCATTTTACAGCCTCGGCTTTATGGGCTCCGCACCGATTGGCGCGACATTGAGCGGTATTGTGACCGAGCTTGTCGGCCCGCTCATCACTACTTTTTTATGCGCGGCCAGCATGTTGGTGTTGGTGACGACACTCATCGCCACCACACCGGTTTGGCAAATTATGCGGCACGAAGACGAGCCGCTTTAGCCTTACGAGAATTTGCGCTCATCCCACCACGGATAAAAATCGGGCAGGTCGCTGCTTGGTTTATCAGCAAATTCGGGGGCGCGTTTTTCAAGAAACGACATCACGCCTTCCTTGGCATCGGATTGGCGGCCACGACCGAAAATCGCTTTACTGTCCACCTTATGCGCTTCCATCGGATGGTCGGCACCCATCATGCGCCACAGCATTTGGCGCGTCATGGCCACCGATACGGGCGAGCTCATTTGGGTCATTTGCAAAGCCACTTCTTTGGCCCGCGTCATTAATTCGGCTTGCGGCACAATCTCTTTCACAAGACCGCCCCTCAGCGCTTCTTCGGCATCAAACACCTCGCCCGAATAGCACCATTGGAGGGCTTGCGAAATGCCGACAATGCGCGGCAGGAACCAGCTTGAGCAGGCTTCCGGCACAATGCCGCGACGGGCAAAGACGAAACCGAAACGGGCATTGTCAGACGCAATCCGTACATCCATCGGCAATTGCATGGTCACACCAATGCCGACCGCCGCGCCGTTAATCGCGCCAATCACCGGCTTAATGCTCTCATAAATACGCAAAGTCACCATGCCGCCGCCGTCGCGAATATCCTCGCTCGACCAATCGACGCCACCGTCTTCGGAAATCACATCGGATTTTTTGCCGCCATCAGTGCGCTCGGCATAATCGAATGTTTTATCGCCTTGCGACAAATCCGCTCCGGCGCAAAAAGCGCGGTCGCCATCGCCGGTCATAATAACGGCGCGCACCGCATCATCACTATCGGCCTTATCCAAAGCATCAATAATTTCATGCATCATGCGTCCGGTAAAAGCGTTCATCGCCTCCGGACGGCACAGTGTCAGCACCATAATGCCATCATCATCTATTTCGGTTTTAATCTGTTCATAATCTGACATTTATGTCTCCCTCAGCTGTTACTTGCCGAAACCTCCCATATCTCTATAATTCTATCAATAGGACATTTTGGGGGAGGCATAAAAATGCACATCAGCATTCACGCACAAAATACGCCGGATCGAGCGGCGTTCATCATGGCATCAACCGATGAGGTTGTGACCTTTAAACAGCTCAACGACTATTCAAACCAAATTGCGCAATTGGCGCGCGCACGCGGCCTTCAGGTCGGCGACGGCGTTGCCATTTTCATGGAAAATAATGCGCATTTTTTGGAAATCTGCTGGGCCGCACAGCGCGCCGGGCTTTATTTCACCGCCGTTTCATCGCGCCTGACCGCCAGTGAAGTGGAATATATCGTCAAAGATTGCGGCGCCAAATTGCTGTTCACCTCGGACTATATGAAAGAGGAAGCCGATAAGCTGGTGCCCCTGCTGCCCGATATGGCCGGTATGTTTATGATTGGCGATGCCTCGGAAGGCTATGAGCCTTATCTGCCTGCCCGCGACGCGCAACCGGCTGAACCGGTGGCTGATGAGACCCAAGGCATGGACATGCTATATTCATCCGGCACAACGGGCCGCCCTAAGGGTATTCGGCGCAAATTGACGGGCAATGCCATTGAAGAACCGGATTCGCTTTTGGGTTTGGTGACCCTGCTTTACGGCTTTGACGATAAGCAAATTTATCTGTCGCCCGCGCCGCTCTATCACGCCGCGCCTTTGCGTTATAATATGGCCGCGCAACAAGTCGGCACGACCTGCATCATTATGGAAAATTTTGACCCTGAGCAGGCTTTGGCGCTGATTGAAAAACACAAATGCACCCGAAGCCAATGGGTGCCGACCATGTTTGTGCGCATGCTGAAACTGCCGGAAGATGTGCGCCAAAAATATGATGTGTCGAGCATGCAAATCGCCATTCACGCAGCCGCGCCCTGCCCGATTCCGATTAAGGAACAGATGATAGAATGGTGGGGGCCGGTGATTTATGAATATTATGCCGGCTCAGAAGGCAATGGATTCACCCAGCTTAATTCCGAAGAATGGCTGGCCCATAAAGGCTCAGTCGGCAAAGCATTGCTGGGCGTGATCCATATTTGCGATGACGAAGGCAATGAATTGCCGATTGGCGAAAGCGGCGCGGTGTTCTTCGAGCAAGCCGAAGGAACGCTGAGCTTTGAATATTATAATGACCCGAAAAAGACGGCGGATAGCCGCCATCCAGTGCATAAAAACTGGAGCACTTTGGGCGATGTCGGCAAAATTGATGAGGAAGGCTATCTTTATCTCACCGACCGCAAGGCGTTTATGATTATCTCCGGCGGCGTCAATATTTATCCGCAGGAAACCGAAAACCTGCTCATCACCCATCCGAAAGTGGCTGATGTGGCGGTGATTGGGGTGCCGAATGAGGATTTTGGCGAAGAGGTGAAAGCCGTTGTCCAACCGGCCAATTGGTCTGATACCGGCCCGGCCTTGGAGGAGGAGCTTATCGCCTTTTGCAAGGAAAACCTGTCGGCCATTAAGTGCCCGCGCTCGGTTGATTTTGACAAAGAATTGCCGCGCCATCCGACCGGCAAATTATACAAGCGCCTTGTGCGCGACCGCTATTGGGGTAATAAAGACTCCAAGATTGTTTAATCCAACACCGCAGTTTGAAGGAGAATAAAATGCGCGTTTTTGAAAATCTCGATGAATATGCCGCCGCTGTCGGCGAAGAGCTGGGGGTCAGCGATTGGTTTGAGCTTGACCAAGAGCGGGTCAATTTATTTGCCGATGCAACAGGTGACCATCAATGGATCCACCTTGACGCTGAGCGCACGCAAAAAGAACTGGGCATGGGCACAATCGCTCATGGTTTCTTGACCCTGTCTTTGCTGCCTGTGCTGATGGGTCAAATCTCGGGCGTGAAAAGCGTCACCCGCGGCATTAATTACGGCTCGAACAAAACCCGTTTCACCGGCATGGTTCCGGTCGGCTCTAAAGTGCGTGCGCGTTCAACCCTGAAAGGCGTTGAAGATAAAGCGGGCGGCAAGCTGTTTACGGCTGAAGTGGTGATGGAATTGGACGGCTCGGACCAACCGGTCATGGTGTCTGAAAACCTCACACTCTTGTTCGAATAGGTCTCAAAAAATGGGTCGGAAAAAAGACGATACAGTGTGGCCGGTTCAGCGAACCGAAGCCGAATGGCGCGAACAACTGAGCGATGAGCAGTTTCACGTCACCCGCAAAGCGGGCACTGAGCGGGCCTTTTCCGGCCCTTATTGGGACAGTAAATCGGAGGGCACATATCATTGTGTGTGCTGCGATGCCCCGCTTTTCAAAAGCGGCACGAAATATGATAGCGGCACGGGCTGGCCCAGCTTTTGGGAGCCTGTCGCTGAGGGCGCGGTTGCTGACCGCCCCGACAATACGCTCTTTATGAAGCGCACGGAAACCGTCTGCGCCGGTTGCGGCGCGCATTTGGGACATGTCTTTCCTGACGGCCCGCCTCCGTCCGGCTTGCGCTATTGCATGAACGGCACGGCACTGACGCTGAAAGACAAAGACGGCAATCCCGTGGCTGAATAAGCCGGTAGCTGATAGGTAACCCCATAATGCTGAAAGCCCCGTCCGGCGCGCCCCAAGCTGCTGAAAAGCCATATCGCGACACATATCACGACATCACTCGCACCGACCCTTATGCCTGGCTGCGCGATGATAATTGGCAAGCCGTGATGAAGGACCCGCAAGCATTGGACGCCGATATTCGCGCCCATTTGGAGGCCGAGAACGCCTATACCGATGCGGTTATGGCCCCAACCGAGGCCTTACAAGAACAGCTTTTTGCAGAAATGCGCGGGCGTATTCAGGAAGATGAAGCCGGTGTGCCGGTCAATCAGGGTGCGCTGTCTTGGGTCAATCGTTATGTGACCGGCGGCGAGCATCCGCTGATTTGCTGCGGCCCACGTGATGCCGAGATTGCCGATATGCGCATCATTATTGATGGCAATGACGCGGCGGCGGGCAAGGATTTTTTCAAAATCATCAATCATGCCGCCTGCCCGCACGACAAGCTGCTGGCTTGGGGCTATGATGATAAAGGCTCGGAATATGTCACCATTCGCTTTCGCGCCATTGAAGGCGGCGCAGACCCGGATGATGAATTGCTCGATACGGGCGGCAGCTTTGGCTGGTCGGCCTGTGGCGGGTATTTATTTTACGTCGCGATTGACGAGAACCATCGCCCGCACAAAATCATGCGCCACGCCATCGGCACAAGGCAAGCCGACGACATATGCGTTTATGAGGAAGCCGATAGCGGCTTTTTCATTGGCCTGTCGGAAACCCGCTCCGGCCGCTTTTTGATTATTTCAGCGCATGACCATGAAACGGCGGAAGCCCATATTATTGACGCGCATCAGCCTATGGCAGCACCGATTTGTGTCGCGCCGCGCGAGACCGGCATTGAATATGAGATTGACGATGATGCCGCGCGCGACCGCTTGATAATCGTCACCAATTGGGACACCGCCGGTAAGGCCGATGATTTTCAAATCATCAGCGCGCCGGTGCCAACCCGCATGGGCGATAAATCCGACTGGCAGATTGAGCGCCCGCACAAACCAGGTTGCCTGGTGCTGGACGCGCTGCCCTTCAAAGACCATATGGCGGTTTTGGTGCGCGAGAACGCCCTGCCCCGCATTATTTTAACGCCGCGCGCGGGGCATGGTGAGACCGATATTGCCTTTGATGAAGAAGCCTATGATGTGAGCTTTGGCAGCATGGCGGAATATGACAGCGCCGTGTTGCGCTTCACCTATGCCTCCATGACCACGCCGACGCAAACTTTTGATTTCGATATGGCCAGCGGCACGCGCCTATTGCGTAAAACGCAAAATGTGCCGAGCGGCCATCAGGCCGAACATTATGTGACGCGCCGCATCACCGCCACCGGCCATGATGGCGCGCAAATTCCGGTCTCGTTGCTCTATCACAAAGACACGCCGCTTGATGGCAGCGCACCGGTGCTGCTTTACGGCTATGGCTCTTATGGCATCACCATTCCGGCGGCGTTTTCGGTCACCCGCCTCAGCCTCGTCGATCGCAGCTTTATTTATGCCATTGCCCATATTCGCGGCGGGCGCGCCTGCGGCCATCATTGGTTCATGCAAGGGCGCGGCCCGCAAAAGACAAATACGTTTCGCGATTTCGTATCCTCGGCCGAAGCGCTGATTGAGGGCGGCTTCACCAAGCCCGGCCAGATTTCCATTCACGGCGGCAGCGCCGGTGGTCTGCTGGTCGGTGCAACAGTCAATCTCGCGCCGCATTTATTTTGCAGCGCCATTGCCGAAGTGCCTTTTGTTGATGTGCTGACCACCATGCTGGATGCCAGCCTGCCCCTCACCCCGCCGGAATGGCCGGAATGGGGCAACCCGATTGAGAGCGCCGCGGCCTATAAATTAATCGCCGGATATGCGCCTTATGAAAATATCGAGGCGAAAACCTATCCGCATATTCTTGCAACCGGCGGCTTAACCGACCCGCGTGTCACCTATTGGGAACCGGCCAAATGGATTGCGCGTCTGCGCGCCACGCGCCAAGATGACGGCCTCAGCCTGTTACGCACGGAAATGACCGCAGGCCATGGCGGCAAAGCCGGTCGCTTCAATCAATTACACGAAATTGCTTTTGTTTATGCCTTTGTCTTATTAACGCATGGACACGCTCTGGGAGGAGAAGAAGAATGACCGATTATATATTTGAGGATTGCGAGAAACTGGGTTTTGACCGCGCGCGTCTCGACGCTGTGCCGGCCTTTTTCAAATCCTATATTGAGCGGGGCAAATTCGCCGGCATGTCTATTTCTGTCGCTCGCGAGGGCAAGATTGCCATGCTCAGCCATCAGGGCCGCAGTGCACTGGAGGGCGGCTTTGAACTTGATGACAGCGCGATTTTCCGCATTTATTCAATGACCAAGCCGATAACCTCAGTGGCCATTATGCAGCTTTATGAGAAATCCCTCATCAAGCTGACCGACCCGATTACCAAATTCATTCCGGCTTTTAAGGATGTCAAAGTATTTGAGAGCGGCACGGCGAAAAGCTACACCACGCGTGCGCCTGAGCGGATGATTACCATTCACGATCTGCTCACCCATCAAGCCGGACTGACTTATGATTTCATGTTTGAAAATCCGGTAGATGCGCTTTACCGCAATCATAAAATAAATGGCGCGCGTTCTGAAAAAATGACCGCCGCCGAAATGTGTCAGTCGCTGGCTGAAATGCCGCTGCTGTTTTCGCCCGGCACGGCGTGGAATTATTCCGTCGCCACAGATGTGTTGGGGCATATTGTCGAGCTGGCTTCGGGCAAGACGCTGGATGTGTATTTCAAAGAGCATATTTTGGGCCCGCTCGGCATGGTCGATAGCTTCTTCCATATCCCCGATGATAAGCGCAACCGCCTGATGCATAATTATAGCTTTGACCCGATTAAGCGCGAGACCACGCTGGCCGACAGTCCGGAGCGGACAATTTATCGCCCCGGGCGGAAGTTTTTATCAGGCGGCGGCGGGCTGCTATCGACGATGGAGGATTATTTCAAATTCGCCGATATGATACGCCGCAAAGGCACGGGCGCGAATGGCGCCTATATTCTCAACCGCAAAACCATTGAGAAAATGAGCAGCAATCAATTGCCACATGGCCGCACATTGGAAGAACATGGCCACGGCCAGTTTACCGAAGTGGCTTATCCGGGCACCGGCTTCGGCCTCGGCTTGTCGGTCGTCATGGATAGCGGCGTCACCGTCTCCACCTCGTCAACCGGCAGCACCTCTTGGGGTGGTCTGGCCAGCACGATTTTTTGGAATGACCCGGTAGAGGACATGACGGTCATTATGATGACGCAGCTTATGCCCGCCGCCACTTACCCGTTGCGACCCCAGCTCTCGCAATTGGTCTATGCGGCCCTTAAATAAGCCTAAATGGCGACTTGCCTTAAGCCGTAAAAACCCTATCTTCTCTGCCAGAAATGGAGATTTAATATGGCCCTTCCCGAAGTTCTAAAAAACAGCCTGCGCATTCCCGTTGTCGGTTCCCCCTTATTTTTGGTTTCCGGACCCGAATTGGTAATCGCGCAATGCAAAGCCGGTATCGTCGGTTCGTTTCCTGCGCTTAATGCGCGCCCATCCGAAGTACTCGACGAATGGCTGACCCGCATCAATACGGAATTGAGCGAATATAAAGCCGCCAATCCGGATAAATATGTCGCCCCTTATGCGGTGAACCAAATCTGCCACGCATCCAATGACCGCCTTGAGACGGATATGGAAATCTGCGTGAAGCATAAAGTGCCGATTATCATCACCTCGCTGCGCCCGCCGGAATTTATTGTTGAAGCCGCGCATAGCTATGGCGGCGTTGTGTTCCATGATGTGATTAACGTCAAACACGCCAAAAAAGCCGCCGAGCAAGGCGTCGATGGCCTGATTTTGGTCTGCGCCGGTGCCGGTGGCCATGCCGGTGCGCTGTCACCTTTCGCCCTTGTGCGCGAAGTCAAAGAATGGTTCGACGGCACGATTTTGGTATCGGGTGCCATGGGTGACGGCTATTGCGTCGCCTCAGCATTGGCTATGGGCGCGGACTTGGCCTATATCGGCTCGCGCTTCATCGCCACAGAAGAAGCCAATGCCGACCAAGGCTATAAAGACATGCTGGTGGAAAGCGCCGCCGACGATATTGTCTATTCATCGCTGTTTACCGGCGTCGACGGCAATTATCTAAAGCCCTCCATTGCGGCGGCCGGTCTTGACCCGAACAATCTGCCCGATGCCGATAAATCGAAAATGAATTTCGGTTCCGGCGGCAATATGAAGACCAAAGCTTGGAAAGATATTTGGGGCAGTGGTCAGGGTATTGGCAGCATTGAAAAAGTTCAAACCATTGAAGACGTCGTGGCTGACATGGAACGCGATTATCGCGACGCCATTGACAGTCTGGTGCAGCGCGCGAGCTAATGCTCGACAGCACCATGCGACGCCTGATTGACCCGCCGCTCAATGCGGCGGCGGGGATTATCGGCACTAAAATCTCCGCCAATAGCATCACTATTGGCGGTTTTTTATTGGGCGTCGGTGCGGCTTATGCGGTGACGCAAGGCCAGTTTACCGCCGCGCTTATTCTATTATTGCTCAACCGCATGGCCGATGGCTTGGACGGCGCAGTAGCCCGCCAAACCGCCGCGAGCGATTTGGGGGCCTATCTTGATATTGTGTCCGACTTCATATTATGGGCGATATTGCCGCTGGCCTTTATCCTCCATGATATGCGTAACGCCTTTGCCGCCGCCCTTTTGCTGTCGAGCTTTGCCATGTCGATGACGGTGTTTCTGGCCTTCGCCATTCAGGCCGAAAAGCGCGGCACGGTGAGCGAGGCGCAGGGCAAAAAAGGCTTTTACTATCTCGCCGGTTTGGCCGAGGGCACGGAAACGATTTTATTCTTCATCGCCGCCTTGCTCTATCCGCAAAATTTTGCACCGCTGGCTTTGCTGTTTGCGGCTTTTGTCTTTCTTTCCGTCTGCGGTCGCCTTATCGTTTCGTTTCAATCATTGCGATAAACCGGAGAAACAGATGAGCGGCTCAAAAGATAATGACGTGATTAATATTGACGACACGGCTTGGGTGCATGAAAGCGCGTTTTTATTCGGGCATATTTCCATCGGCCCCGAAAGCTCGGTATGGCCTTATGTGGTGATGCGCAGCGAGATGTTTCACATAGACATTGGCGCGCGCACCAATATCCAAGATTTTGTCATGATACATGTCGGCGGCGCGACCCCGACCCTTATCGGTGATGATTGCTCCATCACCCATCACGCCACCATTCACGGCTGCACGATTGGCGATAAATGCCTTATCGGCATTAATGCGACCATTATGGACGGCGCCAAAATCGGCAATAATTGCATTGTCGCCGGTCATTCCATTGTCACGGAAGGCAGTGAATTTCCTGATAATTCGATTATTGCGGGCAGCCCGGCCAAGCTGGTCAAAACCCGCGACAGCGGCGCGGCCAATTTATTCAATGCCGCCTTTTATGCCCAAAACGCCAAAAATTATGCGCAAGGCCAGCACCGCTTGACCGATGATAATATGAAAGCGCTCGGCCTTCAGCCAAAAGGCTGAAGAAACGCATTGGCGTCAACATTTTGAAAGTGGCTGGGGTGGTAGGATTCGAACCTACGCATGCCGATACCAAAAACCGGTGCCTTACCACTTGGCTACACCCCAACTGAGCGCGAAAATATATAAAAGCGGGCCATCGGTCTAGCCCTTAATTGCCTTTATTGTGCGTCAATTACGCCAATAACGTCATTAATCAGACTGCCGAGATAAAGTTGGCCATTTTCTTCAATGACACTGGTCATCATGAAGATATGTTGGCTGTCATCTTCCAGCGACCGCACGGGCACACCACGCTCATTCAGCTTAATCGCATAGCTATGCAAATTCACCGGATTAACAATCCCCAGCGTCATAACCCGCCATAAGACTTTGCGTAAAAACGGGCGCGTGGAAAGAGCATCAAGCTCATCCGTGCGCGGCGCGACCCCCGCCACCCAATAGCCGCCATCGGGTGCCAGCGTGATATTATCCAAAAAGGCCGGAAGATTATCGGCGAACACATCGGCCGTGCCACGTTTTGGCCCGGCCAGCCAATAGCGCATAATGCGGTGATTATGGGTTTCATTGACCACGACAAAGTCACCGTCGGACGACACTGCCACCCCATTGGCGAAATAAAGATTATCGAGCAGCAATTCCATATCGCCGGTCTTCGGGTCAAAAACAATCAGCCTTCCGGTCGGGCGCAGTTCAAATACCTCGGCAATATCATGACCATATTCATAACGGCGCGAGGCATCGGAAAAGTAAATCTTGCCATCATCGGCAATCGCCAAATCATCAACAAACATCATGCGCGCGCCGTCAAAATGCGTTGCCAGCACATTTATCGTGCCGTCAGGCGTCAGCGACAAAAGCCCCTTAAACGCATCGGCAATAATCAGATTGCCGCTAGCGTCACACTCCAACCCCAAGGGCCGCCCGCCCGTATTGGCGATAACGTCAAATTGACCGTCAGAATTGCCGCGCAAAATATCGCCATTGGTGAGGCCGGTATAAATCCGACCCTGCCCATCCAGCGCAATGCCCTCCGGCCCCTCGCCGGTTTTCAGCAAGCGGGCATCGGCCAAGCGATTGTTTTTGACAAACACGCCCGTACCGGCGGGATTGGCACCGCGCGTTGGCCCGACCACCGGATCAAACGGCACCGGCCACAGCAGCACATAGCCCAACATCACCGCGAGAATGGCGCAAAAGACAGCCAAAAGCGGCCGTTTGCGCGTGGTTTTTATAATGGCTTGCGACATGTTTCGGCTCCTTTGCCGTGGCTTCATCTTTGCCCCGAAAGGGGCTCTTTTTCCATTGCCAGCCCCGAGGGGCTTGGCTATATAGACTTTTCCTTAACGGAACTTAGTCGGAGTGTGGCGCAGCCTGGTAGCGCACCTCGTTCGGGACGAGGGGGTCGCAGGTTCAAATCCTGCCACTCCGACCAAGACCCTTCTTATCAGCTTTGCAGCTTGCGCGCATGGGCGACCCAAATCGCCACAGCGATAATTTCGACCACAACAAAATCCCAAATCGTCGGCGCATCATGCACCAGACCGGCATAAACGCGCATCACCGCCGTCATGCCGATAAGGCAGGCTGAGGCATAGATAAAGTCCGGGCGTTTTTTCCAAACACCAAACAAGGCAAAGCCGCCCATGCACAGGAACAAAGCGCCCAAATCGCCAATTTGCGAATTGCGCGCCGCGCCATCCATGTAAATCATTTGCAAGCCGGTGGCAGCGCCTTCGGGATTGATGACCCAATTACCGCCCATAAAAATCAAGAAAAATGCGCCGGTCAATGCGGCGAGAATTTGTAACGCTTTATCCATGGTTTCCTCCCTAAAACGATAAGGAAGAGTGGCGTGATTGCGCGCATCGGGCAAGATTTTTATGCAATTTTTGCGGGGCGGAATATGCTTAATCAACAAGCGGCATGTTTCATTCGCCGCGCAACATGCTACAAAAAGGCGTAACTGAACTGCGCGGGAGAGCATTATGGCAATTCCTTTTGTCACTGATTTTGAATTTGAATATGGCCGTTGCGATAGGCTCAGCCCGCTTATCCGCCGCGTGATTTGCAATAATCCAGGGCCGTTCACCTATACCGGCACAGGCACTTATATTATCGGCAATGGCAATGTGGCGGTGATTGACCCCGGCCCGTTGGATGACGCCCATCTCGACGCGATTTTGGCGGCCCTTGAGCCGGATGAAAAAGTCACCCATGTCATCATCACCCATACCCATCTCGACCACTCGCCGCTGGCCATGCCGCTGAAAGCGCGCACCGGCGCGGAAATTTATTCTCACGCGCCGGGTGAGACCGAGACTTTTGATGGGCCGCGCCTTGAGGAGGGCACGGATGAGAGCTTTGCGCCCGACCATATTGTGGCGCATGGCGATAGGATTGTAGGCGATGATTGGACGCTGGAATGTGTCTTCACGCCCGGGCATATGTCGGGCCATATGTGCTATGCGCTGGAGCAGGAAAAAGCGCTGTTCTCAGGCGACCATGTGATGGGCTGGTCAACCACTGTCATTGCGCCGCCCGATGGCGATATGACCGATTATATGGCGTCGCTGGATGTGCTGCTGACACGCGATGATGTGGTTTATTGGCCGACCCATGGCACCCGCATTGACAATCCGCAAGATTTTGTGCACGCCTATATCGCCCATCGCCGCAATCGCGAGGCGCAAGTCATTGAGCGCCTCAAGGCCGGCGACAGCGAGATTAAGAAAATGGTTGAGGTCATGTATGCCGATGTCGATAAGGGGCTGCATCCGGCGGCGGCTTTATCGGTGCTGGCTCATATGCAGGACTTAACGAAACGCGGGCTGGTGTCATGCGACAGCCAGCCCGGTCTCAATAGTTCTTATCGGCTGAATTAGGCGGCGTTATCGATCCGCCCAATCAATCCGCCCAATCAATCCGCACAATCAATCCGCACAATCAATCCGCAAGGTCTTCCAGAAACGCCATAATGCGCTTTGAGTTGACGCGGAAATCAGTACGGCCTTGACGCGATGCCGAGCGCATATCAACCCGTGTGCCATTATCTGCCGCGCTCAGGCGAATGACCACATCATCTTTAAAGCCGAATAATGCCGTGGCGACCGTGGCCTCCACCGTGCCCTTGGCGCGGTCTGCGGCGACCAATAACCACCCGCGATCATCCACAAGCTCAAGCACTTTGTCGAAAATCGCATCGGGCGTGTCCGCAAGCTGCAAGGGCTTCATATCGCCATACATTTTGCGGTGATATGCCAGCCGGTCTTCTGACAATGCCAAGCTGTTATCGAAAGGTTTTCGAACCGTCGGCACCACCTCAAATTGCGGCGGATTTTGCGTGTCCGTCATAATATCATTAATGCTCGGCACATTGGCGACGGCGCGCCCACCCAAGAATATCGGCACAAAAATACCCGCCGAAATGACCAACGCGATAAGCGCCCGCGTCATATTAAGCGAACTGAATTGCCCGAAAACCAGTCCGGCCAGAACCATCACCAAAGCGATAAAGGCAATCAGCGTGGCGACCAAAAGGATTAATAAGGGCGTCGTATAGGCCGTCATGGCCGCCCTGAATATGCCGACCGCCACGACAAAAAGCGCGGCTGCGACAAGTGATAAAACATAGCTCCATTTGACCAATCCGGCCGCAGTAATGCCAAACATTATTCAGCTGCTCCTTGCGCTTGCGGCAATTTATAATCGGCAAATTGCTCGCGCAATGTCAGCTTCTGAATTTTGCCGGTGGCCGTATGCGGAATTTCATCGACGAAGGTCACATCATCGGGCATCCACCATTTGGCGATTTTGCCCTCGAGATAAGCCAGCACATCTTCTTTGCTCAGCTCTGCACCCTCATCTTTAATAATGATGAGCAAAGGCCGCTCATCCCATTTCGGATGGGGCAGGCCGATAACCGCAGCCTCGGTAACGCCTTCACAGCCGACGGCGACATTTTCAATCTCAATGGATGAAATCCATTCGCCGCCTGATTTGATGACATCTTTTGAGCGGTCAGTGATTTGCATAAAGCCCAGCGGGTCAATCGTCGCCACATCGCCGGTATCGAAAAAGCCATTGGCATCCAAAATTTGACCGCCATCGCCCTTAATATATTCACCGACAATAAACGGCCCCTTAACCATCAGGTGACCGAAAGCCTTACCGTCGCGCGGCAATTCATTGCCCTCATCATCGGTAATTTTCATCTCGACACCAAACGGCGCACGGCCTTGCTTGACCTTAATATCCATTTGCTGGTCGAAGGTCATATTCTCCATGCCCGATTTAAAGCTGGCAATCGTGCCCAAAGGCGACAATTCCGTCATGCCCCAAGCATGTTTCACCGAGACTTCATAATCGCGCTCGAATTTCTCAAGCATGACGCGCGGCACGGCCGAACCGCCAATGGTCACATCTTTCAGCATGGGCAATTTCAAATTATTGCCTTCAAGATGCTGCAACAGCATCAGCCAAACCGTCGGCACGGCCGCCGTGAAAGTAACTTCCTCATCAGTGAGAAGCTGATAAATGCTCTCGCCATCCATATTCGGCCCGGGATTGACGATTTTAGAACCGGCAGCCGGTGCGCTCAACGCCAGCCCCCAAGCATTGGCATGGAACATCGGCACGACCGGCATAATGCTGTCAGTGCTTTTCAGCCCCATCACATCCGACGAATTGCCGACCAGCGTGTGCAGCACATTGGAGCGGTGCGTATAGCAAACGCCCTTCGGATTGCCGGTGGTGCCGGAGGTGTAGCAAATGCCGCATGGCGCGCGCTCATCAACCTCAACCCAGTTGAAATCACCGCTTTGGCTATCGATTAAATCTTCATAGCAATGAACATTTTTCAGGCTGGTCTCGGGCATATGCGCGGCATCGGTCATAATGATGATGCCTTTAACATTCGGAATTTCCGCTTCAATCGCCTCCAGAACCGGCACAAAGGTCAAATCCGTGAAAATCATTTTATCTTCAGCGTGATTGATAATATAGACCAGCTGCTCGGCAAACAGGCGCGGGTTCAGCGTGTGATACACGCCGCCAATGCCGGTAATGCCATACCAAGCCTCAATATGGCGGTGGGTGTTCCACGCCAAAGTGGCGATGACATCCTGCTCGCCCATGCCGAGGCTTTGCAGCGCTTGGCTCAACTTGCGGGCGCGCAAATGCAACTCCGCATAAGTTTCGCGATGGATATTGCCTTCAACAAGGCGTGATACGATTTCGCGCTCACTGTGATTGACCATGGCATGGTCAAGAATACGATTCATTAACAGCGGCACATCTTGCATTTGACCGAACATTTTTTTCTCCCTAACGTTCTGAGCGAACATCTTTTTAATCTGGCGGTAATTTGCCCAAACCACCGCCGATTGTCCATAGGGGAAACATGATGACGCTGCATAAATTACCGGCCCATGAGCTGGCTGAAAAAATCGCCAATGGCGCGGTTTCCTCAAAGGAAACAACCGAGCACTTTATTGACCGCATTGACCGGCATAATCCGGCCGTGAACGCCATTATCGACACGTGCTTTGACGCGGCATTGAAAGAGGCCGAAGCCGCCGATGCAGCGCGCGCCAAGGGCGATATCAAAGGCCCGCTGCACGGCCTGCCCATGACCATTAAAGACTTGTTTGAAGTTGAAGGGCTGACCTGCGATGCCGGTTTCCCCGAATTTAAGGGCCATGTCTCAACGCAGGATTCAGTAGTGGCGGCGCGCCTAAAAGCGGCGGGCGCGATTATTATCGGCAAGAGCAATGCGCCGCTCGCCGGTGGCGATATTCAGACCTATAACGCCGTGCATGGCACGACCAATAATCCACATAATCTGGCGCATACACCGGGCGGCTCGTCGGGTGGCTCATCGGCGGCCTTATCATCCGGTATGACGCCGCTGGAATATGGCAGCGATATTGGCGGCTCAATTCGCGCTCCGGCGCATTTCACCGGCCTGTTTGGCCATAAGCCGACCTTTAACATTGTGCCGATGCGCGGGCATGTGCCGCCGCCGCATGGTCTGCGCTGGGAACCGAGCGAGCTGACGGTTGCCGGACCGCTGGCGCGCCATGCTGGCGACCTTGAGCTGGCCTTGAATGTCACGCTAGGGCCGGATGACGGGCCAATGCGCCAAGCCCTACAACTCAATCTGCAAGGGCCGCGCCATGCCACCCCGCAAGGCCTGCGCGTCGGGCTGTGGCCCACTGACCCGGCTTGCGAGGTTGAAACGGCTTTTAGCGCGGCCATTGAACAGGCCGCCAAAGCATTGGAGGCCGAAGGCGCCGCGCTGAGTACGCTGAAACCCGATTTTGATATGCCCACACATTTCGAGACCTATATGCTGCGCCTCAGTTCCATTATCGGCTCTGACCTGCCGCCCGAGGTGATTGATAATTTGAAGCAAGTTGTTGCTGACGCCGCGCCCGATGATACATCCATGCGGATTGTTCAGGCGCGCGGCATCACCCTCAGCCATGGCGATTGGCTGCGCCTTTCATTGCGTAAAGCCAAATATGAAATGGCTTGGCGCGCGGTGTTTGAGCGCGTCGATGTGCTGCTGTGTCCGGTCACGCCCTCAACGGCGATGGCGCATGACCATGACCCGGATTTCCATGCGCGACGCATTTCCGTCAATGGCTCTGAACGCTCTTATTTCGATAATTTCTTCTGGGCCGGTATCGCCACCTTATGCGGCCTGCCCTCAACCGTTGTGCCGCTTGGCAAACACGCCAATGGCCTGCCCTTTGGCATGCAGATTATCGGCCCGGCCTATGAGGATAAAACCCCGCTGGCCGTCGCCAAAATGCTGGAAAATATCGGCTATCACTGGATTGAACCCGAAGGCTATTAAGGATAAAGCCGTTCAGTTTGCCATGCGCTATCGGTTGAGGCGCGTTTGAAGACCAGCCTGTCATGCAGGCGGTGTGCGCCGTCTTGCCAAAACTCAATCCGCAATGGCGTGATGCGGCGGCCCGACCAATGCGGCGGGCGTGGAATATTGTCATCGGGATATGTGGCATCAAATTCGGCATAGGCTGCTTCCAATTCAGCGCGCGTGCCATAGGGCCGCGATTGCTGCGAGGCCCAGGCGCCAATGCGGCTTTCACGACCGCGCGACTTGAAATACGCATCCGCCTCATCATCGGCAACCGGTGAAATCGGCCCCTGCACCCGCACTTGGCGTTGCAAGCTCTTCCAATGAAAACACAAAGCCGCTTTGGCATTGGCTGCCAGCTCGTCGCCCTTTTGGCTTTCGAGATTGGTGTAGAAAACAAAGCCGCGCGCATCATGGCCCTTTAACAACACCATGCGCACATTGGGCATGCCATTGGCGGCCACGGTGGCAAGGCTCATCGCATTCGGGTCATTCGGCTCATGGCCGGCGGCCTCTTGCAGCCAGCCATCAAAGGCGGCAATCGGGTCGGACGGGATATCGGTAAACAGGCTCATCTTGTTTCCTTACGTTCCATTGGCGACGCTTTCGGCTATATATAAACCCATGCACACATCATGCAAATATTTCGCCCTTATCGTCTTGAGCGTGACAGCCTGCTTTCTAACCGCTTGCGCCACGCCGCCGACCACGGCGCAATTCAAGATTGAGTTCGCCAAAGGCGTTGCGGCCTATGAGGCGGGCGATTATCAGGCGGCGCGGGCATTATGGCAGCCCTTGGCGGATAATTACGACCTCGCCGCCTTACGCAATCTCGGCCATTTATATCGCCTTGGCCAAGGGGTGGAGAAAAACCCGCAAAAAGCCCGCCGCTATTATGAAAAAGCCGCCAATTTCGGACATGCGCCATCGCAAACCAATTTGGCGCTCATGTATTTCGCCGGAGAGGGCGTAAAGGCCGATAGCGCGCAGGCTATGATTTGGCTGAAAAAGGCTGCGGCGCAAGGATATCCGCCAGCGCAACGCCAATTGGCCGTCCGCACGCAGCGCTTTGAATACCATAGCCGCTAGGCTTTTTGCGCGGCGCAGTTTATACAATGAAACTGAAATTGAGATGAAAAGAGGGCATCATGAGTGTCATGCAAGGAAAACGCGGCCTGATTATGGGCGTCGCCAATAAAAACTCTATCGCTTGGGGCATTGCACAAGCCTGCGCCGATGCCGGGGCCGAGCTTGCTTTCACCTATCAAGGCGAAGCTCTGCTGAAACGCGTCACGCCTTTGGCTGAAAGCGTCAGCTCTGATTTTGTCGAGCCATGCGATGTGACCGATGAAGCCAGCATGGACGCGCTGTTCGCCAAACTTGAGAAAAAATGGGGCAAGCTGGACTTTGTCGTCCACGCCATTGCATTTGCCGGTAAAGAAGAATTAATGGGCCGCTATGTCGATACCTCGGCTGAGGCTTTCGACAAGGCGCTGAACATTAGCTGCTATAGCTTCACCGCGGTCGCCTGTCGCGCTGAAAAACTGATGGATGAGGGCGGCGCGATGATAACGCTGTCTTATTATGGCGCGGCGAAAGTCATTCCGCATTACAATGTCATGGGCGTGGCCAAAGCCGCGCTTGAGGCATCTGTGCGCTATCTCGCTTCCGACCTCGGCCCCAAGGGCATTCGGGTCAATTCGATTTCTGCCGGCCCCATTCGCACTTTGGCGGCGGCCGGTATTGGCGATTTCCGCGAAATGCTGAAATGGAATGAAGCCAATGCTCCGATGCGCCGCAATGTCACCAAAGAGCAAGTCGGCCAATCGGCGGTTTATCTGCTATCTGATATGTCCTCCGGCGTATCGGGTGAAATTCATTATGTCGATGTCGGCTATAACACTATCGGCATGGCGGCTTTTGACGATTTGAAAGCCGCACAAGAAGAGAATGGCTAATGTCGCATAATAGTTTCGGTCATTTGTTTCGCGTCACAACTTGGGGTGAAAGCCACGGGGCCGCTTTGGGCTGTGTGGTGGACGGTGCGCCTGCGCGCCTGCCCCTCACCGAGGCCGATATTCAACAATGGCTTGATAAAAGAAAACCCGGGCAAAATAAATTCACCACGCAAAGGCGCGAAGCCGATGCCGTGAAAATTCTGTCGGGCGTGTTTGAAGACCCGGAGACCGGCGCGCAAGTGACCACCGGCACGCCGATTTCTCTGCTGATTGGAAACACCGATCAGCGGTCGAAAGATTATGGCGACATTAAAGACAAATACCGCCCCGGCCATGCTGATTTCACCTATATGGAAAAATACGGCATTCGCGATTATCGCGGCGGCGGGCGCTCTTCGGCGCGTGAAACCGCAGCGCGTGTTGCGGCCTCGGGCATTGCTCGCAAAGTGCTGGATGGCGTCACCATTCGCGGCGCTTTGGTGCAAATGGGCCCGCATGAAATTAACCGCGATAATTGGGATTGGGACGCGGTGAATGAGAACCCGTTCTGGTGCCCTGACGCCGCCGCCGCCGCTCAATGGGAAGACTATCTCGATGGCGTGCGCAAAGCCGGGTCAAGCTGTGGCGCGGTGATTGAAATTGTCGCGTCAAATGTGCCGGTTGGCTGGGGCGCGCCGATTTACGGCAAGCTGGATACGGATTTGGCCGCCGCCATGATGAGCATTAATGCCGTGAAAGGCGTTGAGATTGGCAATGGCTTTGCCGCCGCTGCATTATCGGGCGAAGAAAACGCCGATGAAATGAACAAGGACGGCTTCACCAGCAATCATGCCGGTGGCGTGTTGGGTGGCATTTCGACCGGCCAAGATATTGTCGTGCGCTTTGCCGTTAAACCGACCTCGTCGATTTTAACGCCGCGCCGAACCGTTACAAGCGATGGCGATGAAACCGATATTGTCACCAAAGGACGCCATGACCCCTGTGTCGGCATTCGCGCCGTGCCGGTGGGTGAGGCGATGATGGCCTGCGTTTTGGCCGACCATAAGCTGCGCCATTTGGGCCAAGCCTCAGCTATGGGGCGCGGCAAGTAGCGTGGCCAAAGACAAAAAAGGCCAAGCCCGCGCGCGCACGCGCCTTTATCTCATCACCCCGCCGCAAATTGACAGCCAAGAATTTGCGCCATTGCTGGATGAAGCGCTGGCCGCCGGTGATGTCGCCAGCCTGCAATTACGTTTGAAAGATGACGCCAATCACCCCGCACCGCAGGCCGAGATTGAGGCGGCGGTTCACGCCCTCATGCCGATTGCCCATCACCATGATGTCGCTTTTATTTTAAATGATGACCCTGCCCTCGCCGCCAAGCTCGATTGCGACGGCGTGCATATCGGCCAAGATGATATGGCTTATGCGGCGGCGCGCGCTGTTTTGGGCGATGATAAAATTATCGGCGTCACCTGCCATGACAGCAAGCATTTGGCTATGGAAGCCGGTGAAGCAGGGGCGGATTATGTGGCCTTTGGCGCGTTTTACGAGACGCAAACCAAACAGGCCAAAACACAAGCCGACCCTGATATTTTGTCCTTTTGGCAGCAATTTGTTGAACTGCCCTGCGTCGCCATTGGCGGCATCACGCCCGAAAATGCTGCGCCTTTAGTGGCGGCAGGGGCTGATTTTATCGCCGCTTCGGGCAGCATATGGGGGCACGGCGAGGGCGCGGCGGCTTCTGTGCGCGCCTTTAATCAGCTATTTGATGAAGCGCATCAGAAATAAGCATTTGCCGCGCGTCGTCGCTATGCTATCAGACCTCAATTCTGTTTCATCTCCATGTCACCAAGGTGAAGACCATGAAAATCAACGGCAATGAAATCCGCCCGGGCAATGTCATTAAGCATAATGGCGAATTATGGGTGGCTGTGAAGCTGCAACATGTGAAGCCCGGCAAAGGCGGGGCTTTCGCACAGATTGAATTAAAGAATCTGCTGAACGGCTCCAAGCTGAATGAGCGTTTTCGCTCAGCCGATAAGGTGGAGCGCGTGCGCCTTGAGCAGACCGATTATCAGTTTCTCTATGAGAGCGATGATATGCTGGTGTTCATGGATACGGAAAGCTATGAGCAGATTGAACTGCAAGCCGAATTTGTCGGAGACCGCGCCGCCTTTTTACAAGACGGCATGAATGTGGTGGTGGAAAGCCATGAGGGCAAGCCCATCGGTATTCGCCTGCCCGACCAAGTGACGCTGGAAATTACCGAGACCGAGGCCGTCGTCAAAGGACAGACCGCCGCCTCATCCAATAAGCCGGCCATATGCGCCAATGGCGTGCGCGTGATGGTGCCGCCCTTTGTTGAGACCGGCGATAAAATCGTCGTCGATACAAATGAAGTCACTTATTTGAAACGAGCTGACTAATGGCGCAATCGCCAGCCATGAATGTTATGCGTGCCGCGGTCGAAAAGGCCGGTCGCGCGCTGCGTCGCGATTTCGGTGAAGTCGAAAACCTGCAAGTCTCGAAAAAAGGCCCCGGCGATTTTGTCAGCCAAGCCGATTTGAAAGCCGAGAAAATTCTGTTTGAAGAATTGTCAGAAGCCCGCCCGGGCTATGGCTTTTTAATGGAAGAACACGGCATTGTTGAGGGCGCGGATGCAACTCATCGCTGGATTATTGACCCGCTGGACGGCACGACGAATTTTCTGCACGGCATTCCGCATTTCGCCATTTCTGTCGCGCTGGAGCGCGAGGGCACGCTGGTGGCCGGGGTTGTTTACAATCCGATTACCGATGAGTTGTTTTTCGCCGAGCGCGGGCAAGGTGCTTATGGGCCAAGCGGTCGCTTGCGCGTTGCGGCGCGTCAGCATTTGAGCGAAACCATTATCGCCTCGGGCATGCCCTATAAGGATGGCGGCAAACGCCCCGAATGGCAGGAGAAAATCACCGCCTTGTCAAACAATGTCGGGGATATTCGCACCTTCGGCTCGGCCGCGCTTGACCTAGCCTATGTCGCCGCAGGGCGCGTTGACGGCTATTTGGAAGTCGGTTTGGGCGCTTGGGATTTGGCCGCCGGTATCGTGCTGGTGCGCGAAGCTGGGGGCTTGGTCTCCGACCATTCAAACCGCCAACGCATGATGGGTGAAGGCGCGATTGTCGCCGGTAATGAGACCGTTCACGCCGCGCTTTTGAAAAGCATTTAAATTACTCAGCCGCTTCTTTACCGAATTGCAAATCAGCCAGCCGCGCATAAAGCCCGTCTTGTGCCAATAATTCCGGGTGTTTGCCGGTCGCAGTCACGCGCCCCGCTTCCATCACGATAATCCGGTCAGCTTTCAAAATCGTCGCCAGCCTATGGGCAATCACCAAAGTCGTGCGCCCTTCCATGAGATGCCCCAGTGCTTTTTGCACCAATGTCTCGCTCTCCGCATCCAGCGCGCTGGTTGCCTCATCAAGCAGCAGAACCGGCGCGTCGCGCAATATGGCGCGCGCAATGGCAATGCGTTGGCGTTGACCGCCCGACAGCGTAACGCCGCGCTCGCCCAATTCCGTGTCATAGCCTTGCGGCAATCGGGTGATGAACTCATCAGCCTGCGCCGCCTTGGCCGCCGCCACCACTTCTTCATCGCTGGCATCGGGCCGCCCGAAGCGGATATTATCGCGCACGGTCTTGGCAAAGACGACGGTTTCTTGCGGCACAACGGCCAAAGCCTCGCGCACTGTCTGCGGCGTCATATCCGGCAACCCAACGCCATCAATGCTGATGCCGCCCTGTTGCGGGTCGTAAAAGCGCGAGAGGAGTTGAAACACGGTTGATTTACCCGCCCCCGATGCGCCGACCAAGGCGACGGTCTCGCCCGGCGTCACCTCAAGCGTGAAGCCGCTCAGGGCCGAGATTTCAGGACGGGTCGGATATTGAAATGTCACCGCGTCAAAAGCGATACGGCCTTGCGGCGGCTGCGGCAGGCTTTGCGGATTGGCTGGCGGTTGAATGACCGGCTCGACTTCCAAAATTTCCACCAAGCGCTCGGTCGCGCCGGAGGCCAATTGCACCTCGCCCCAAACCTCGGACAAAGCACCGATAGAGGTAGCGCATAAAACCGCATAGAGAATAAATTGGCCCAGCGTGCCGCCGGTCATGGAGCCGTCGAGAACATTTTGCGCGCCAAGCCATAAAATGCCTGTGACACCTGCAAAAATCAGCACAATGGCGATAGCCGTCATTCCGGCGCGCGCCCAAATACGGAGCCGCGCCGTGTCGAATGAGTTTTCAATGGCCGATGCGAAGACGCGGCGGTCTTCATTTTCATGGGTAAAGCTCTGCACGGTTTGCATGGCGCTGATGGTCTCGGCGGCATGGCTGGCCGTGTCGGCAATGCGGTCTTGGCTGGCCCGTGCCAAACGGCGCACCATGCGCCCGAACACAATCACCGGCACAATGACGGCGGGCAAAGTCAGCGCCGCCAATCCGGCCAGCGAGGCGCTGGTATAAACCAACATAATGGCCGAGCCGACAAACATGAATAAATTACGCAAGGCAATAGAGGCCGATGAGCCGACAACGGTTTTAATCAGCGTCGTATCGGCGGTGAGGCGCGACAACACCTCGCCGGTGCGCGTCACCTCAAAAAATGCCGGAGATAATGTGGTGATGTGATTATAAACGGCGGCGCGTAAATCGGCGGTCACCCGCTCGCCAATCCAAGAGACGAAGAAAAACCGCATGGCGCTGGCCAGTCCCAACACAATGGCAACCACCAACATGGCCAAAAAATAACGGTCAATCGACGTGGCATCCTCGGTTGAAAAGCCATTATCAATCATAAAGCGCACGGCAATAGGCATGGCCAAAGTCGCCGCCGTGGCCATTAAAAGAGCCACAAAAGCGGCCAAGACGTGCCCCGGATATTGCGCGATAAACGGCAATAGCGCGCGCAAGGGCCGCAAAGTGCGGGCGCGCGGGCGGCGTTTGGCGTCTTCTTCCATTTGGGCAACCGCTTCAGCGGCTTCATTACGTGACAAGGTCCAAGACCCTTTCTTGGTTGAATTGCTGCGCTTATAGCAGTCAGGCTTCGGCTTCGCCAGAGCGCAAATTTAGCGCGGCGCGAGTTACCAAATTGACTTGCGCGTTGCGTTTCTTCTGTTTATATAAGCGCTCAACGCGAATTGAGAAGGAAAAGGCGATGAAAAAAGAAATTCATCCCGATTATCACACGATTACGGTGGCCATGACTGATGGCACGAGCTTTCAGACGCGCTCTACCTTTGGGGAAGAGGGTGCCACTCTGACGCTTGATATTGACCCGACAACTCATCCGGCTTGGACCAAAGGGTCGCAAACGCTGGTTGACCGCGCCGGTCGCGTGTCGCGCTTTAATAAAAAGTTCGACAGCTTTATCAGCTAGCCGCCGCCGCAAGCTATTTGAAAAGGGCTTCCGCATCATCGCGGGAGCCTTTTTTGCTTTCCAACATGGCGCGCGCGCGAACAATCTCGGCTTCCAGTAACACAATACGCGCGCTTAATTCATCGACCCCTTGCAAACTTAAATCCTGCTTGGCCAATTCTGCCAATGCACTGTCTTTTGGTGCGGTGATTTCCTCTTCCATCGCTGCCTCCCGCTGATTAAGGTTTGTTCAGTTCAGTTTAATAGAAAGAATCTCTTATGTCAGAAAATGTGATGCAAGCCATCTCTATCGGTGATGGCGGCGCGCCCGAAAACCTAACGCTGCAAGACCATCCCATGCCGCAACCGGCAGAGGGCGAGATTTTGGTGCGGCTTGGCGCGGCCGGTGTCAATCGCGGCGATTGCATGCAGCGCATGGGCTTATACCCCGCCCCTCCGGGCGCACCCGACATTATGGGGCTGGAATTTGCCGGTGAGGTTGTGGCTTTAGGCGATAAGGTGGATAAATGGGCCATTGGTGACCGCGTGGCGGCTTTGGTGGCCGGTGGCGGTTATGCCCATTATGCCTGTGTGCATCAAGACCACGCCCTGCCCGTGCCCGATGCGATGAGCGGCACGGATGCGGCGGCCTTGCCCGAGACGATTTTTACGGTTTACGCCAATGTGTTTGAAGGCGGTGCCTTGCAGCCCGGCCAAACGCTTTTGGTGCATGGCGGCTCGAGCGGCATTGGCACAACCGCCATTCAAATGGCCAAGCATTTCGGCGCACAGGTGATTGTCACCGCCGGTTCTGAGGAAAAATGCGCCGCGTGTCGCGATTTGGGGGCCGACCTCGCGATTAATTATAAAGAGCAAGATTTCGTGGCCGCTTGCGCCGAATTCACCCAAGGCGCGGGCGTTAATGTCATTCTCGACATGGTTGGCGGCGACTATATTGGCCGCAATATGGAAGCGGCGGCAGCCGGTGGACGCATTGTCAATATCGCCTATATGCAAGGATTTGTCGCCGAGGTTAATTTCCTGCCCGTCATGTTGAAAAACCTGACCCTGACCGGTTCAACCCTGCGGGCGCGACCCTTGGCTGAAAAAACCCGCCTTACCAAAGCCGTGGCGGAGGCCTTTTGGCCGCATATCGGCACGCATGATGGCGCGGTTATCAAGCCGATTGTCGATAGTGTCTATCCGCTCGCAGAGGCCGGAAAAGCGCAAGCCCATATGGAGACCAGCAATCATATCGGCAAAATCATTCTCGATTGTCGCTGAGCGCCGACATAGTATAGACATAAGCGCACAAACTCTTTGCAGCTTTTAAAAGCTTGGGCTATATAGACATCATATTCCTTGAAATTGATGTTTTCTTTGACGCATAGCACTTGCGTCATAAACAGCGCGCATCGTTTCATATTGTTTAGATACCGTTTGGAGACTGACATGACCGCACCGCTTATGCCGAAAGCCACCGCCGTTTGGCTGGTTGACAATACCGCCCTCACCTTCGACCAGATTGCCCTGTTTTGCGGTCTGCACCCGCTGGAAGTCAAAGGCATTGCCAATGGCGATATTGCCGCCGGTATTAAGGGCATGGACCCGGTCAGCAATGGTCAATTGACCCGCGATGAGATTGAACGCTGCACCAATGACCAGACAGCGGAACTGCAATTGGCCGACGCCAAGCGCGATATTCCCGCCCCCAAGCCGCGCAAGGGCTCGCGTTATACACCGCTTTCCAAACGTCAAGAACGCCCCGATGCGATTGCTTGGCTGGTGCGTAATCATCCGGAATTAAATGATGCCGAAATCGGCCGTTTGGTGGGCACCACCAAGCCGACCATTCAGAGTGTGCGCGAGCGCAATCACTGGAATATGGCCAATATCACGCCGCTTGATCCGGTGACTTTGGGCATGTGCAGCCAAATTGAGCTTGATGATTATGTCGCCAAAGCCGCCAAGCGCGAAGAACGCCGCCAAAAACGTTTGGCGCGTGAAGCCGCTAAAAATGGTGAAGTGCTGAAAGACGCAACGGAAACCACGGCACTTGTTCAAGATGTGCCGGACACGCCGGAATTGCCTGCCGCGCCGACAGCGCCGATTGATGATTCCAATGTGTTTGCAGATGCCCCCGCGCCTGCGCCGGAAGAAGACACAGAAGAAGCGTTACGCCCCGAGGACGTTTTTAAATCTTAATTCACCGCAGGCTTATGCCTGCTGGCGCAAGGCCTCAATTTGCTCCTTAAGAGCAAGTTTTTTGCGCTTCAGCGTCCAAATATCGAGCCGGTCTTCGGATAACCCCGCCTGTCGGTCGCGGATTTCCTCTTCCAGTTCAAGGTGCTGACGCGTCAAACTTGTGAGGCGAGCCTTGATGGTCATAGCTACCTCCCGTAACCATGTGAGCGTGGCAGTTTGGCAGGGGCGTGTCTATTGTTTTTTGGCCTTTTAAATCAGGCGTGATTATTACCGATTTGTCGCAAAACGGCTTGTCATGCGTGTATAATTCAGGCTATACCCGCGCTTTCCCAGCGCGAGCAGGGTATTTTAAGTAGCGGAGGCGATTATGAGCGACGCAAAAATCGGCATTATTATGGGCAGCCAGAGCGATTGGGCGACCATGAAACACGCCGCCGACATTCTCGAGGAATTGGGTGTCGCGCATGAGGTTAACATCGTTTCAGCCCACCGCACCCCTGACCGCATGTATGATTATGCCCGCGCCGCCAAGGATAAGGGGTTAAAAGCCATTATCGCCGGTGCCGGTGGCGCCGCGCATTTGCCGGGCATGACAGCCGCCCTCACCACAGTGCCCGTGCTGGGCGTGCCGGTGCAGTCCAAAGCCCTATCGGGGCAAGACAGCCTGCTTTCTATTGTTCAAATGCCCGCCGGTATTCCGGTCGGCACATTGGCGATTGGCGAGGCCGGTGCCAAAAACGCCGCGCTTTTGGCCGCCGCCATTTTGGCCAATGAGGATGTCGCTTTGGCCGAGCGCCTTGAGGCCTGGCGCGCCGCACGCACGGCTGAGGTTAAAGAGACCCCCAGTGACGGCTGACGCACCGCAGTCAATCCTCGCCCCCAATGGCACGGTCGGCATTGTCGGCGGCGGACAATTGGGCCGCATGCTTGCCCTCGCAGCCGCTGAGCTTGGCTTGAAAACCCATATTTACTGCCCCGAAGCCGATTGCCCTGCCGCGCAAGTGGCCACCGCCTTCACGCAAGCGCCCTATGATGATATGGCCGCGCTGACCGCCTTCGCCACCCAAGTCGATGTGGTGACTTATGAATTTGAAAACATTCCGGTGACGACGGTGGCGCAATTGGCGCAACACAAAAACGTCTTCCCCTCAGCCGCCGCATTGGAAGTGGCGCAAGACCGCTTGGTCGAAAAATCATTCATGCGGGCGCAAGGCCTCGACGTCGCCGCCTTTTTCGATATTACCGATTTGGACAGTCTGACAACCGCTTTGGCGGAAACCGGTGGCACGGGTATTTTGAAAACCCGCCGCTTTGGCTATGACGGCAAAGGCCAATGGCGGCTTGATGCCGAAAGCGACCTCGCCGCCGTGCTGCAAGAGTTAAACGGCCAACCGGCCATTCTGGAAAAGCTGGTGCCGTTTGAACGCGAGGTTTCAATTTTGGTGGCGCGCGCGCAAGACGGCACGACCGCCGCCTATGATGTGATTGAGAATGTGCACCGCCATCATATTTTGCACAGCTCCAACCTGCCCGCTGCTTTGCCCGCAGACGCCCATAAACAGGCGACGCAAATCGCTGAGAAGCTGGCCGCCGCTTTGGATTATGTCGGCGTGTTGGCGATTGAATGTTTTGTCGTCGGTGACGCTTTGCTGATTAATGAGATTGCACCGCGTGTGCATAATTCCGGCCATTTAACCCAAGATGCCTGCCATTGTGGCCAGTTTGAGCAACATATACGCGCCATTGCCGGCTGGCCTTTGGGCGATGCCCGCGCCCATAGCAACGCCGTGATGACCAATCTTTTAGGCGATGAAATTGAGCAATGGCACGGGCTGGCCGCACAGCCCGCCACCTATATCCATCTTTATGGCAAAGCCGAGGCGCGTGATGGCCGCAAAATGGGGCATGTCACCCAACTCATGCCGAAGGCTTAATGGCTGCGATAGCGCATTTTGGCCAATGCACCGATAAGCCCGTCGAAAGGGGCGCTGTCGCCGTGCATTTTCTCTGACCAGTTTTTCGCCTTGGCTTTTACTTTTTCAAACTGCATGACATTTTCAATCCGCCGCTCCAAAAAGGCACGGCTATTGGCAAAATTATCGCTGTTATCGTCGAACCAATAAAGCCGCGTGGCGGTTATGACGCCGCTTAAAATCAGCCGTTTGGAATAATAATTATAATCCGTCGCCGTATCCCCTGCCCATCGCCACATATGATGGGCTGAGGTAAACAATAAATCTGCCGCCAATTTTTGCCGCCCGGGCACGGCTAAATAACCCGCCGCACGGCGCGCCGCTTCGATATTCTCCGCATCGGCCAGCAAACGCTGCCATACCGCCTCGGTAATGCGCTCGCGTATTTTCAACTTATCGGGCTTCGGCAATGCCGCCAGCATGGCGGTATCTCCGGCCTCAGAATAGGTCTTGATGAGCGTCTCCACACCCTGCGGAAAGGATAGCTCAGCCATGGCAGGCTCAATGTCCGCTGCCTCAATCGCCGCCGCCAGCACGGCCTTTGACCAGCCGTCAAAGGCCACATTTGGCAGGGCTTTGGCCAGCACGGCGTGGCGGGTTTCCAAATAAGGGTCGTTTGCGCTCATGCCAGCGACTATCGGCACAAATGCGCCTTATGACAAGCGCAAAACGGTCGCAGCTTGCGCCCCTTAAGCCCTATACAGCCCCTAGACAAGGCTCTAGACAAGCAGGCGGCAACTTGCTACATGAATGGCTCTCAAGGGCTTTCGAGTCGTTGAAATTTAATTTGAAGAGGTGATGAAACGTGCAAGTTTCTGTTCGTGATAACAATGTTGATCAGGCCTATAAGGTTCTGAAGAAAAAGCTTCAGCGTGAAGGTGTCTTCCGTGAAATGAAGCTCCGCAATCATTATGAAAAGCCGTCGGAAAAACGCGCCCGCGAAAAAGCGGAAAGCGTGCGCCGTGTTCGCAAGCTGGCCCGTAAGGCCGCGCAGCGCGAAGGCTTGGTTATCGGCAAGCGTAAATACTAGTTTACGCCCCTCGCAAAATAAAAAAGCCCCGCTTTTCAGCGGGGCTTTTCTTTTGTCGAGCGCGTTTTGTCTAGAAGGACTTAACGATATTCTCGACCATTTTCTTGGCGTCCGAGAACAACATCATCGTGTTGTCGCGGAAGAATAATTCATTCTCCACACCGGCATAGCCTGAGCCCATGCCGCGCTTGATGAACAAGACGGTTGAGGCACGGTCAACATCCAAAATCGGCATGCCGTAAATCGGGCTTTGCGGGTCGGTTTTGGCCGATGGGTTGGTGACATCATTGGCTCCGATAACGAAAGCCACATCGGCTTGCGGAAACTCGGAGTTAATGTCTTCCAGTTCAAACACCTCATCATAGGGCACATTGGCTTCCGCCAGCAGCACATTCATATGGCCGGGCATACGACCCGCCACCGGATGAATGGCGTAGCTGACTTTAACGCCTTGTTTTTTCAACTCATCCGCCATTTCACGCAGCGCGTGCTGGGCTTGCGCCACGGCCATGCCATAACCGGGCACGATGATAACCGAACCGGCATTTTTCATGATAAAGGCCGCATCTTCCGCGCTGCCCTGCTTGACCGGACGCTGCTCCACAGCACCGGCCACAGCCGCTGAATCATCGCCGCCAAAGCCGCCCAGAATAACCGAGATGAAGGAGCGGTTCATGCCCTTACACATAATGTAGGACAAAATCGCGCCCGATGAGCCAACCAGCGAGCCGGTGATAATCAGCGCCAAATTGCCCAGCGTGAAGCCGATACCGGCGGCCGCCCAACCTGAATATGAATTCAGCATGGACACGACAACCGGCATATCTGCGCCGCCAATCGGAATGATAATCAAAAAGCCGATGACAAAGGCCAAGACCGTGACAAAGAGGAAAACCTCAGGCAATTGGTTGGACGCATCAAGGCAGAGATACACAATACCGGCGACAATGCTGGCCGCCAAAATAATGTTAATCAAATGACGTTGGGGCAGCAAAATCGGCGCGCCTGACATGGTGCCTTGCAGCTTGGCAAAGGCAATGACGGAACCCGAAAACGTAATCGCGCCAATGGCGACACCAATGGACATTTCAATCAGGCTGGCCGTCATAATCGAGCCGTTTTTGACAATGCCGAAAGCCTCAGGCGACAAAAACGCCGCCCAAGATACCAATACGGCGGCCATGCCGACCAAAGAGTGGAAAGCGGCAACCAGTTGCGGCATATCCGTCATCGCAATGCGACGGGCAATCACCGCGCCGATAATGCCGCCAATGGCAACGCCACCGGCGATAATGCCGAAGCTCTCCAGCGAATTATTATCCAAAAGCGTCAGCGTTGTGGCTACCGCAATGGCCATGCCGACCATGCCGTAATAATTGCCCTGCCGTGCGGTTTCAGGGCCGGACAGGCCGCGTAGCGACAGAATGAAAAAGACACCCGAAAGCAGATAGAGAAGGGATGATAAATTGGCACTCATGATGATTAACCCCTAATCTTTCTTACGATACATGGCGAGCATGCGCTGGGTCACCAGAAAGCCGCCGAAAATATTAATGGAAGCGAGAATGACCGCCCCGAAGCCCAGCCAGCGCGTCATTGCACCGGCTTGGTCGTCAACGCTGACATCAGCACCAATGGCGACCAATGCGCCCACAATAATGACTGATGAAATGGCGTTGGTGACCGACATAAGCGGTGTGTGCAAGGCCGGTGTCACCGACCATACGACGTAATAGCCGACAAAGACGGCCATCACGAAAATACTCAACAAATAGACGATTGCATCTACGTTCATTTTTTTGCTCCTCGAGCTGATTTCTTAGCCGCCGGTTTTTTCGCGACTTTCTTAGCCGGTTTTTTCACGGCTTTTTTGGCCGGTTTGGCAGCCTGCAAGGCCGGATGCACCACCGCGCCATCGCGCGTCAGGCCAATACCGGCGATAATTTCATCTTCCCAATCCAAGGCCAGTGTCTTTTTCTCTTTATCGAAAAACGCATCAATGAAATTGAACAGATTGCGCGAGAAAAGCTCCGACGCATTGCCCGCCAAGCGGCCCGGCACATTATCATGCGCCACCAGCTTCACGCCCTTATGCTCGGTCACTTTACCGGCTTTGGACAATTTGCAATTACCGCCCTGCTCGACCGCCAAATCGACCAGCACAGAGCCGGGCTTCATGCCTTCGAGCATTTTCTTGGTGACCAATTCCGGCGCCGGACGGCCCGGAATAAGCGCCGTGCAGATAACAATATCTTGCTTGGCAATATGCTCGGTCACCAATGCCTGCTGGCGCTTTTGATAATCAGCGCTCATCTCTTTGGCATAACCGCCCTCGGTCTCGCCGCTATCATCTTCATCGGCTTCGACCATCACAAATGTGCCGCCAAGGCTTTCCACTTGTTCGGCAGCGGCGCGGCGCACATCCGTGGCACTCACAATCGCGCCCAAACGTTTGGCCGTGGCAATGGCTTGCAAACCGGCAACGCCCGCGCCCATCACGAAAACACGCGCCGCAGGAACCGTGCCCGCCGCCGTCATCATCATTGGCAAGGCGCGGGTATATTCCGCGGTTGCGTCCAGCACGGCTTTATAGCCGGACAGATTGGATTGCGAGGACAGAATATCCATTGATTGCGCGCGCGTGATGCGCGGCATGAGTTCCATCGCCATCGCCTGAACATTGGCCGCGGCATAAGATTTGACACCGGCAGCATCTTGATACGGGTTGAGCGAGGCGACCAATATGGCGCCCGACTTCATGGCCTTGACCTGCGCGGCAGCTGGCGCGCGCACGGCAAAAACCACATCAGATTTTTTCAACACAGCCGCCATTGCCTTGGTGACGCTGGCGCCGGCAGTTTTATAGGCGGCATCGTCAAATCCGGCACCGGCTCCGGCACCGGCTTCCACCGTCACCTTAATGCCCAGTGCCGACATTTTCTTCACCGTCTCCGGCGTTGCGGCAACACGCGGTTCACCGCCTGCTTCCTTCAATACAGTAAGGCTTACAGCCATAGATTTCTCCCGATTATCAAATATACGCGCGGTTAGATAAGCTCAGCGCTTAGCCATACACAAACAGCAGCAGCATGACGAGAATAACCGCCACGCCGATAAGACCCCATTTAGAGAACTCGAGAAAAGCCTCATAGGTCTTTTCATGCTCGGGACGATCCATTTCATCGCCCCAATCTTGGCTATCATTCGTGTCGGTCATGTGTTTCTCCCCGCTCGGTAGGGCGCAAATATACCAAAAGCTTTGTCTCGCACAAGAGACGATTTACGCTTTAAACAACTAATCATTTACCGATCCAAAGTGACGGATTTCATCGCTTCCATCGGCTTTGGCGACGCGCCGCATCACCTCAACCATATGCGCCGCCCAAATCTTGCACCCGGCCGCCTCGCCAATCAAGTCTTGGCGCAATTCAATCAGCGCATGGGGCAGCCCTTTTTGCGTGCCGTGGCGATACAGGCAGTCATTTTTCAGCCGCCCCGAATAAGGCGCATTATCACCAAAATGAATATCCGCTTGCGCCGCCATATAATCGACCATCACATCGCGCACGCGCGCATCTTGGTCCCATAACACCGCCGCCTGCCAAGGCCGCTTTTGGCCGCGCCAAATCGGCGTAAAGCTATGCACCGACAAGATAATCGGCACATCGCCGCCGTTGAGCGCATCGTCTAGCGCCGCTGCAATGGCGTCATTATAAGGCCGGTAATAAGCGTCAATGCGCGCCTGCCATGCCGCTTTATCCTGAAATCGGTCAATGGTGCTATTGGCCGGAATAATC
>VMHT01131811.1_pt1 | contig 33742 bp, 33 predicted proteins | sample 4693611 | NCBI WGS metagenome assembly VMHT01 (sample SAMN12280063, study PRJNA550983) | marine metagenome | isolation source: seawater sampled from same location over 5 years 0.02-0.2 micron viral filtrate | place: USA: collected off the coast of southern California halfway between the port... ...
GCAAGCTGCAGCTGATATGTTTAAAGAAGGTGCTGAGCAAGAAAAAGAATGGGCTGAGTACTTATTTAAAGATGGTTCTATGCTCGGATTAAATAAAGAAATCTTATGTCAGTACGTAGAATACATAACAGATGTAAGGGTGAAGGCAATTGGCATTGACCCAATTTTTAATGTAACAAAAAACCCTATTCCTTGGATGAAGACTTGGTTAGCCAGTGACACAGTTCAAGTAGCACCACAAGAAGTAGAAATAAGCTCATATTTAGTAGGACAAGTGGATAGTGAAGTTAATGTCGAAGACTTAGGAGACTTCGAGCTATAAAATTGCATAAAGTCCGATGAAACAAAAAGTAACTGTAACAGTTAATGGCTCTATCGAAATAATTTGTAATAAAAATGACAATTTACTTTGCGTTCTAGAAAAAAATGGTTATGAGATTGAATATGAGTGCCGAGAAGCACACTGTGGAACTTGTAGAACTATCATGTATAGTGGTGAAGTAGAATATGCTTATGAACCTGTAGCGTATATTGGAAAAAATGAAGTTTTGCCCTGTTCTGCAGTCATTAAGTCAGATTTAAACTTAACAATTGAGTTGTAAAGTAGCTATTATATTTAGGATATTATGTACGATGTAATAATTATAGGAGCAGGACCTGCTGGGTTAACCGCAGCTTACGAACTTTCAGATTCTGGTAAAAAAGTACTAGTGCTTGAAAAAAAACCAAGAGTTGGGGGACTTGCTGAAACAAAAGTTTTTGAAGATTACAGATATGACATTGGCCCACATAGATTTTTTACTAAAAATAAAGAGGTGTATGATTTATTTCTTAAAATACTGGATGATGATGCAGTTGAGGTAAAAAGAAAAACCAGAATACTTTTTAAAAACAGTTATTTTGACTATCCCCTAACTCCATTAAATGCACTATTTGGATTAGGGGTTATAGAGTCAATAACAATAGGTTTTTCCTATGTAATAGCAAGGGTAAAAAGCTACCTTCAATTTTCAAAGATTAATAATTTTGAAGATTGGGTTGTCGATAGATTTGGAAGAAAACTGTTTAACAACTTTTTTAAAAACTATACAGAAAAAGTTTGGGGTATAGATTGCAAAGACATTGGATCAGACTGGGCTGCACAGAGGATAAAAGGTCTTAGTTTATCAACTGCAATAAAATTTGCTTTATTTCCTAATAGTAAAAAAAGGCCAAAAACCTTAGTTGATCAGTTTTATTATCCAAAGCTTGGTGCGGGAATGCTTTGGGAGAAATTTGAAGAAAATGTAACAAAAAAGAATGTCGAAGTTTCCAAAGAAAACACGGTAACTAATATAACAACTAAAGACCAAGGCTTTGTTGTTTCATTTAAAGACAGTAAAGATAATAAAAAATCTGAGGAAACAAAAAATATATTTTTTAGCAATCCTCTTTTAGAATTTATTGATATTTTTGATGGTGAAGTTCCACAAAATGTTATAGATTCAGCTAAGAGTTTAAATTACAGAAATCATATAAGTGTCCATATAACTGTTGATAAAAAGCTTTTTGATGACAACTGGATATATATTCACTCACCTAACGTAAATATGGCAAGAATTGCAGACTTTACTAACTTTTCAGAAGCAATGAGCATAGGAGGTAACTATCCTCTTACCCTTGAATATTTTTGTTTTGAAAATGATGAAATCTGGAATAAAAAAAATGACGAAATAATTGAATATGGGTTAAAAGAACTCAGAACAATTTTTGATATTGAATTTAATGTTGTGCACTCAGCAGTTAGTAGAAGTCCTAAAGCTTATCCTGTGATAAAAACTGGATACCAAGTGCATATTGACATTATTAAAGAGTGGCTTTCATCACTTCCCAACATAACTGCTATAGGTAGGTCTGGTATGTTTAAATACAACAATCAAGACCACGCAATGGCAACTGGGTTGTATGCTGCAAGAACTTTAATGGGTCTCGGAAATTTTGACCCCTGGGAGGTAAATGTTGATGGAGAGTATCATGAAGAAGTTTCAAATAATTAAAAATTATTTAAAATAAATCCAAGACATACAATATAATAGATTTACTTAGGGCGCTTAGCTCAGTCCGGCAGAGCGCTTCCCTTACAAGGAAGAAGTCACAGGTTCAAATCCTGTAGCGCCCACAAGGGTTTTTTAGAATATATTTTCTTAAAATTAAAAAAAGCACAAAATTTATTACTTTTTGTAGAATTATTTTATGAAAAAACTGAAACTAAATTATTTCTTAGTTACTTCTTTTTCAGTTATGTTAATAAAATTATTTACTGATATATTAAAACTTAATGTAAAGAGTAATGATTTCGTAAAGACTATCGTTACAAAAATTGGTAATCTAAATGGAATTTATACTCAATCAGCTACAAATTGGAATCCAAGTTTAGATAAATTAATTAATTTTGCTATTTTAATGATTTTATTTTTTCTAATGAAAAATTTTGTTTTCAAAGATAATAAAACTTTATCTCCTATGTTGATTTCTCTAACCTTGATATTGGGATTGGTGATATTTTCCTCAAATATTTTAACTAACGATTATCGGGGTTGGGATTTATTTTTGTATTGTGAAATAAGTCCAAAATATGATGGCAGTAATCCGTACCTAAAAGACATTAACGGCTTAACCTCCGTTTATTCTCCTCTTGTCTGGAATATTTTATACAAAGTTTGCAACATAGACTTAATTAACAAGATAATTTATTCATATTACATTTGGCTTTACACAGGATTTGGAATTTTAACAATCTTTTTAATTAGGAATCAAAAAATCAACTTTCAAAACATATGTATTAATTTAGGAATTGTATTAACTTTTCTTGGAACAAATTACCATGGAGTCAAAACAGGAAATATTGGCTATTTACTTGGTTTGATGCTGAGTTATTGTTTTTTAGTGAATACAAGTAAATCAAAAAATAAACTCTCATCTGTAATAATGGGGGTTTTACTAACAACAAAGCCCTTCTACTTATTTTGGTTTGTGTTATTAGTTATTTTTTCTAAATTATTTAGAATTAAAATAAACATACTAAATAATTTAAATCTAATATTTTCAACTATTTTAGCGTTGGTACTTATAAACTTCTTATTCTTTAAAAAAGAGTTTGTATATTTCTTAGAAAACCTGTTGCAACTAAATACATCGATCAATAAACCACTTAATGATAAGGCTGGTTTTCTTAATTTAAATTTTCAGGACTATTTGCATAGAGTATTTGAAAGATATTTTGAAATTGAAATAAATATTATTTTAACAATTGTTTTTACAGTAATTATTTTGTATTACTTTAAAAGTTTTTTTGTAAGCAAAAATAATATGATACTTTTACCAATTTTTTTAACGCCTCGATTTAAGTCTTATGACCTTTCTTTCTTGTTTGTTTTATTTAGGCAAAAAAATATCTATACCGAGTATATTTTTTTCTGCACAATCCATTCATTTATCTTTATCGTATTCTCATTTACTGGAGCTGGATATTTAATAGAAATTGCTTATATTTTGATATTTTTACTGTATTTAAAAGTTAAAAATACTTAAAAGGTTATCCCTAATAATAATTTTTTTCTAAGTAAATTTAGATTTTTTAAGCATCAATTTAAAAGAGAGGTAAAAAATTTTTTTATCTACTTTTGATTGTAAATGTAAACTGATCTAAATAATAAACACTATGATCTGATACTGAGCCGGTTGTGACATTTTCTAACTCATTATTATTCTTAAATATTAACTCAGATACACCATCATTTATCTTTACATAACTCAGGACATATCTGTAGCCAGTCTCCCAAACATTCTTTGTAAATGCCGGGCTATCAGAAAGAGTTTCAATAAATGAAGTAAATTTATATTCATTATTATCTGGAGTAAAGATAATTTTTCTTGAAGATGTTGATTTTGACCCTACTGGAAACATATCAAACTCAAGCTCTATAAACTTTATTTCATTACTTCCAGAAACTATTCCTGCAAAATCAAAATTTATAATATCTCCTATTGTGTAAAATTCCTCTCTGGGACCTAGGTTTAAAAATTGACCATTAGTTGGATCTGAAGCAAACATATCCGGAAATATATAATCTTGAATCCCGTTATACAAAGTAAATTTATCGTTAGATGTAACTATGCTTGCTGAACCAAGGTTTACTGCTTTAGATGTGGATTCTCCCTTTTCTCTCCAAGCGTATACTTTTATAAAATCAATAGAGTATAGATCTCTAGGACATGAATCAGAAATTGTAAATTTTGTTGGAACTCCTTCTTTTCCTAGCGAAACAGAAAATCTGTATCCTTTTTCACCTTTAAATAACGCATACCCTCTAACTGCTTTCATGTCACTATCTTTTACAAGTTTCTGTACGGAAGTACCAATTCCATGATTTTGTGAAAGAGAGTCTCGAAAACCCCTTTGAACAGTAAGGGTTTGGTTAGAGATTTCTTGAATCAACATTAGCTCATTATCAACTAATATAATGTCTCCAACATCGTAATTGTCACTACTTACTACAGTTAAGGTGTTTTTCAGTCTATCAACTTCATTAGAAATAGTGGAAAATGAGTTAAATCCTGTATCCATAATATATGTGATGTACATTTCTGTGTTGTTCGAAACGTATTCCCCGTTGCTTATCAAGTCATCCTTTGTATGAAGCCATACTTTGTTGAAAGAATTCATATTTATATCGTTCTGGACTAACGCTGGTCCAGCTAAAAATTCTCTTAAGCCATCTGCTCTGACTATTCCTCCTGCCCCATTATCTGCATATCCATAAAACCAATATCCTTGTGTGAGGCCGTCCTTACTGAAAGTGGCTTGGGTTATTCCTGGACTCGAAGAAATACTTGTTGGAACTAAGCGTTTGTAAGAAGAAGTGAAGGGTTCGATAAAATAGAATTTAAAATTCTCATCTCCATTACCATTAACTTCAATTGTGAATGATGAAGATGTATTTATAGATATTTGAGTTGAAGCACCTGAGGTTAGTGATGGTGGAGATGGATAGAGGTTATATATATCAGGAAATCCTAAGTCTATTCGTTGGTTATGTTCACTATAAGCTGGTGCTATATTTGAACAAAAAGAATTACTTTCATTTTCAGAGGTAATTATATTTAAAAAGTTTCCATTCTCTGTAGAGACGCTGCCTTGAAAACCATAATCATAACTTGTAGCTATTACTGTAGTGGTGGTTGTCACAGGAATTGTAGTTGTAGTAGATTCACTGATATTATCATCGCTAATAATCGTTGTCGTCGTTGTATCAGAAGAAATATACTCGTTTACTCTGGCTTCGCAGCCAGTGTAGGAACGCATTTTCTTATATGTTTTTGGCCCTAAGTCTCCATCTACGGTAATACCAACATATGCTTGAAATTTTTTAATTGCCTCACGTGTTTGTTTGCCTGATAAGCCATCCTCAATTCCTGCATCAAATCCGTAATTGTTTAGAAAATTTTGAACATTCTTTATATCATCAAAATTTATACCTTGATTGTCTTCGGGAATACAGCCATCATAAGTTGATACTGTAGTTGTAGTACTTGTTGATGAAGTAGTAGAAGTTGTATCGATAGCTGTTGAGCTGGTTGAAGATAAAGAAGTTGTAGTTTCAGTATTTTCAGTATTCGATCCACATGAAATAACAAAAATAAGTAAAAAATATCTAAAAAATTTCATTATATATCCTATATTAATCATTTATAGAATCGTTAACAATTACTATAATTTTCAAGTAGGAACAGCTATTAAATCCAGACCAATTTTACGAGGATCTTTTAATATGATTTGTGGTGAAAAACGTATTCCAAAGTAAACAAATTTGTAATTATTTTCTTCAAATATTTCAACTAAATGATTGATTTCTTTAATTTCCATCAATACTTTATTTATTTCAATTAAAAAAGTTGGTCGAAACTTTAACTTTTTATTTATAGCTGACATAACTTCACCCTCATATCCATCCACATCAATTTTTATAAAATAATTTTTATTTTCCTGAAAGTTGACTTCATCCAAATCACTAAATTGAACCCCTTCATAATCTCCCTTCAGTCCGTAGTAGATATTTTTAACCTTTGGACCTTTATGTATGAGGGGATAATTACTTGTAATTTTATCCACATTACCGAGACCTACAAACTTGTTGATAGGTTGTGATTTTGACACTAATTTATTTTCTTTTATATTCTTCTTAAGATTTTTATAATTATTTTTTTCAGGTTCATATGAAATTACTTGCTCAATCTTTTCTGGGTATTTTTTTAAAAGACCAATAGTAAAAGTTCCAATATTTGCTCCGATGTCAATTACAGTTGTTTCATTATTTATATACTTACTTACTTTTTTAATATTATGCTTTTCAAAACTACCCTTAAGATACAAACTTAAACCCACAATATCATTTAGCGGAGTATGCCATGTTGTACCATTCCGGGTAAATTCATTTATATCAATATTTTTAAAAAAAACTATAAAAATTAACAAATATTTTGCAATGAATATTTTTAATTTAGTAATTAATATCACATATAGATTGTAATAATATGATAAAAAACCGAACAAGAGTTTCACAATTTATTTTTAGCTCTTCATTACTATTGTCGATATTTTTAAGTCTAGTGTTTTACGACTCTTCTAATGGAACCGACTTTAATAGGTACTACAGATATGTTGAATATTTTTTGGGTAATGCGGAGTACACTTCAAGAGAACAAGGTGTTTTTTATTTTTGGACAATATATAAAGTTGCTGAGATTGGGTCAATATTATCTAATGTAAACAATATTGAACCACTAATTAATATAGCTGTTCAAATTTCGAATATAATTTACTATTTATTTGGTACATATGGATTTTTTAAATTATTAAAATTTTATAAGTTTCAAAGTGGAGATATTTATATAGTTTTATCTTTTTTAAACTTTTTCCCACCTTTATTTGGAGCTAGATTAATTATGAAACCGGAAATATTAGCTTTTTCTTTTCTTCCTTGGATTCTTTACTTGTTAGAAACTTATTTAGAGTCAAAGCAATTACTAAAACTTGTCTATTTAATTCCGTTGATTTTATTTAGTTTTACAGCCAAAGCTTTTATCACAGCTTCTTTAGGGTTACTTCTTATATTAAAATTCTTTCCTAGGATTAAAGAATTTAATGTAATGCACTTATTTTATTTTATTATCCCTACCCTATTTTTATGCTTTCTAATTTTTTATAATGACTACAGGATTAATAATGTTGGATTTTTATATCATGAGTTAGTACAGCAATACAATTACAAAGCATCTTTAAGTTTAATTTATAACTTTGATATAAATCAATTAATTCATTATCCATTTAGAGATAATGTAAGAGATTCATTTTTAGGAATAACCTTAATAGATTTATTTGGAGACTATTTTGAAAGATACTGGGATCATAATCGAAGTGTATTTTTTGAAAATCGTATAGAGTCAAGCAAATATAATTTAAATTTATTACGTAGATATCTATCTATGATGCTTTCTTTAGTTATGATACTCATTTCTTTATTTACAGTTAAAAGTAAGAAATTTAAATTATATTCGAGATCATATTTTTTAGGAATATTTTTAATATTATTAACAGCATACGGATTTTTTGGAACCTATTTTAACCCTGATAAGGGAGACACTCTTAAAACCCATTACTACAGCTACTTATTAGCTTTATCATTTATATTTATACTGATTGAATTAATTCAAAATATAAGGCCTATTTTTGGCTATTCTGTTTTTTCAATTTACTTTTTAATTATTATGTTCATCTTTGGATTCCCATGGTCAATTAACATCGAGCTAATAAATGTAATTTTTAGTCAAATATTATCTTTTCATAATTTTTTGATTTACATTTTATAAATTTATAACACTATTTTATTTTTTGAAACTGTTTCTATTGGTATAAATTAAATACAAGAAACTGAGTAGAGCTAAATATAAAAATACTTTATTAACTTGCGGAGTTCTGTCAATATAACCGATTGATTGATTTTTAATATATCCTCCCGATAGATAATGTAAACACTCTGCGTAACCAGTTACTGTTACCGCATTTCCCTCATTATCTTGTAGGTTGATATTTGGAAAAAATTCGTCTGGCTGAAATATTAAGTATCCATCCTCGTTTTTAATAGGCTCATTAAATTGATCATATGATCCACAGGTAGCAAGCTCTTTTGTTAAGCATTCAATATTCATACCTGTTACGTTCTCAAAATAAGGGCTTACCAAACGACAACTTAAAGTTGTTGGAATTTTCTCAGCTAATGATTCGTTGAAATCTGTTTCATAGTTCTTAGGGAAACCCACAATAAATGAAAATGCAATAAATGCAAAAGTAAGAAAAATTATTTGTGTTCTTTGTTTGGTTTTATCGAATAGTTTTATGATTATAAATACAAATGAAAAAGCTAATAAAAAGAAATAGTAATGTGTTTTTACTGTATCTCCCTTACTTGGATTAAAGTGAAGGCCAAATACCCCAATAGAGGTGAGCAAGAGTATAAATATTCCAATTAAATATACCTTTGTATATAAAGAATTCTTAAATGATTTATTTTTTAGAAAAGTTGATACAAAAAATATAATCGACAACACGACTGAAATGTTACGTCTTGGGTAATCTAGAAATGAAATTACATCTATTCTATTAGATTTAAATAAACTTCTCTTATGGTCCCAGTAACGGTCAAAATAATCTCCAAATAAATCAATAGATGTAATTCCGAAAAGAGACCCTGCGTGAGCGTTTCTAAAGGGATTGAGGAATAAGTCACTAATACTAAGTGTATAGATAAATGAAAAGGTTGCCTTATTGCGATACGAATCTAGCTCTGGATGGGAAAGCATGTTTACTGAATTAACATCTAGATTTTCTTGATAGAGAAGGTAGGACATTATTATAAAAATTGTAAAACTAATTCCAATATCTAAAAATTTTAGTTTTCTTATCTTACTAAAATAAATAAATATCAACGAAGAGGCAACTAAGACAAAAATTGTTCCTTTGCTTGTTGCTATTATTGCCAAAAGTGGAATTATACTAAGAAGATAAGAAATCTTGTTGCGTAAAAAGTAGTTATCCAACCCTATCAAAATCCAAGGAAATATCGCAAATGCTAGGATTTCAGGTTTCATAATTAGCCTTCCGCCAAATACAGGCGGGAAGAAATTTAATAAAGATAGAGAAATAAAAATTTTTGCTGAATTTATCTTTTTTGTTTGTAAAAAAATGTACAATCCTAATAATCCAATAAGATACAAAATAAAATTGCCCATCTGAATTGCAGAACTATAAATAAACTCCCATTTATCAGCAATATAGAACTGATCGTAGAAATCTATAAAGAGTGAGATAAACCAAAAATAAAATAAACCTTGTTCCCTTGATGGGGTATCTATAGCTCCTTTAAAATATTCAATATATCGAAAATAACGATAGAAATCAGTTCCATCAATTGAGTTGTAAAAAATTTCTCCAACAATAAAGGTAGAAATTAAAGAGAATAAAAAATAAAGAATTGAAAAAAATTTAAATTTACTTGTTGCCATAGATGTTCCCAAAAAAATTTTTAATTTGCATTACTATAAGTTTATAACATTATTTCAATGTAAAGGATAGCTTTAACTCTGTGAATTTAATAAATAAAAGTTTAGTTTATAAAATAGTATTCTTAACAATTTTTGTATTTCCAGTTAAGGGGTTGGGTTATTTATCTGGATTGCCCTATGGTACAAAAACTTCATTTTTATTACTAGTAATTTTGATTCTTAGTCTTTACAAAATGGATCAAAAAAATTTGAAAATTAGCTTAGTGCTTTTTTCAATCTTGTTTTTTGTCAAAGTGTTTTTTATACTTAATCCCCCAGATTTATGGTCAGTTTGTATTAGGGATAGCTCTACTCCAGTCCAAAATAGTTTTTCATATGAGTACTATGAATCAACATGTTCAAAAAGTTTTAATAATTTGAATTCAATTTTTACTGACAAAGTTGAACAAATTTCATATCAAAATCTTGATGAAGAATATGAGTGGCTAGGTGCTAATTCATCAAACTTTCCCTTAGGTTTTTTAAATCACTCAAAATTTAATATATACGAATTAAGGCGAGATTGGCTTCCTTTTAAAATGGAACTTTACAAAAAACTTGACAAAAATACTACTCAATTACAAATAAATTACATAGGGGAGCTGACTGTAAAGTTTAATGACGGATCAAGCGGATATGCCATCCCAACTAGATATTGGAATGAAAATACAGTTGTTATTGATGTACCTGAAAATGCGTCTCAAGTAATTATAAAATATTCATATGTTAAATGGGAAATTGAGCAAATTCCAACATTAAAAAGCGGGTATCCTTACGAAAAATTTGCTAAATTGATAATTAACGAAAATGAAGGTTTAAACAGTAATACTAATATTTATACTTTAGTTGTAATTTTTGCATTTGCTGTTTTTAATTTAAAAAATATAGTTTTAAATTTAAATAAATATTATTTAGGACTGTTTTCAACAACAATTTTTTTAGCACTGATTTACAATTTCAACTTTTATCAGAACAGGTTTATAAAGCTATATGCTTATTTGTGTTTACTTTTAATATATTTATTTTTTAATAGTTCAAAATTTTCCTATTTTAATTTTATGCAAATTTTTATTCTTCTCTCTTTTATAATCATTGATTATCCTTGGAATACTTTTGATTTGATTGTGAAGCCTGGAGGTTCTGACAGCTTAACTTATGAAAATCAAGCAAGATTAATCTTTGAAGGAGATGGGCTCAGGGGTGGATCGAGTGTGTTTTTATACTCTCCTGGGTATAGATATTTTCTATACTTTCTGCATTTGATCTTTGGTGATTTTTGGAACGTCGTATGGATTGTAATGCTTTCTTTATCACTTAACCTTATATTTTTAAATTCAAGCAATATTAATCCTATTTCATTTGCATTTGGAATCTTTTTAATTTCAGATAATGTGAGAAATATTTTTCTATATGGTATGTCTGAAGCGAGTTCACTAATGTTGTTCTTAATATCAATTTATCTATTAAATATAAATAAAACAAAAATAGGAGTTATCATTCTTGCGCTTGGAGTGCTCGTCAGGCCGGAAACTGGTTTATTTGCATTAGGTGCACTATTTTTTTATAGAAAAAACATAACTCTCAAAAAGGTTTTTCCCTTTTTTACAATACTTTTACTTCCATTGATGCATAACCTATATTATGGTAAAAAATTTGTTCTAATTACTACAGGCTGGAATTATGGTAGAAATTTAGATTTTGATTTCATAAAAAATTTAAACTACATAATAGTTAATCCTTTTAATGAAAAAATTTTAATGACCCTTGGGCCTGGAATAATTTATATAGGTTTTAGCATTTTTGTATTGTCTAATTTAAACTTTTTAATCTCGATGCTCAAAAATAGGAATTTGCTAGAAAATAAATATTACATTTTTGGACTATTGAATTTAATTCCATTTTTTATATATGATCCTGAGCTTTTTTATCCAAGACACATAATTATAGGTCTTTGTTTTTTATCTTTGAACAATCTTTATAATTATGAAATAGTAGAAAAATTAAAAAACAGAGTTAAAGTTCTAAATTGAAAAATTTTATAAAAATATTCACTTTTACAACCATTCTGTTTATAGGTTTACTTCAATTAGATTTCTTAAAAATTACAAATATTTATTTTTTTGATGGAGTTTATTTGCTGATGGTGGCTACTTTGATTAGTTTCTTTATATTTAGAAAAAAAAGTCTATACATAGTGACTATTATTATTGCGATATTTTCTATGAATTTTGGATTTTTTGTTTTGTTTCCGGTTAGTTATGAGAGGTCTGTTTCTGTAAGTTTATTAAATAGTCTTTCGGAAGATAAGTTTGAAAAAATTGTAACAAAAGAGGATCTTAGAAATGAAATAAAAAAAATTACAAATAACGATAATTTTTTAGATAAAAGAATTGAAGAGCAGTTGTATACGGGATATATAGAAGAGGTTGACGGTGGCTATAAATTAACTTCGAGAATTAAAAATTTTGTATATTTACAAAATTTTATATCGGTACTTTTTAATACAAGATAAATATTTATTAATTGGGACATCCTGTTTTCCAAACATTTTTAATAGAGTAGTATGAATTTTCATAATGAAACTTTTTGTTTTTTCCTATCTCTCCTCTGGTTTCATAGTCTTGAAACAATAAGCCCTGTTTGATATCAAAATTAAAATAGATTTCAGTTGCCTGGTCTGGCATATCTACATCATAGATGCTTATGTAAATGAAATTACTTAGTAATGTAGAAATAAAAATAATTATTAAAAAAACTTTTTTTGTATTGATAGCATTTAATATAAAAACGAATGCAACAAAAGCTGGTAACAAATGTCCTTCTTCAGTTGGCAATCTAAGAAAACTAATTTGAAACAGAATAAAAATTAGAAAAAAATAATAATTATTATTAAGATCTTCCTTTCGAACTTTTGTAATAATGACTAGTACAATTATGGAACCTATTATTCCCAAAAAATCAATCTGTTTCAAAATAAATCTTCCAAAACGGTCAATTAGTGAGTGGTCAATATTAGTTAAGTTAAATACACATACCATATCCAAATAATTTGTTAAATTGGATGAAAGTGATGACTTCCAAAGATTTATATATCCTGGAATATAGATAAAAAAGGTTAAGATGATAGTCGTTATAGACAGAAGAATAATTTTTTTATATTCGATTTTACTTCTTATGAATATTGATACAACAACAATAAAAAATAGTATATTAGACAACCTAATACCAGCAGAGATTGCTAAGGCTATGGTAACAAAAATTAATGAATGAGATCTATAAAGGGCCATATAAATCCCCAGGAAACCAAAGAATAAACCAGCATGGTAGTCAATTATTGACAAGCCGCTGGTTAAGTATATGGGTGAAAAAACAACTATGTAGTAAAGTAAATAATTTTTGGAATCTAATTTTATATAAAATTGATGAATTAAATAGTTATTTGCAAGAACAAATAGATATTGGCTGATAAGAAATACTACTTCAAATTCTATATTTATAACGTTTGAGAGTGAGTAAAGACATGTTAAGAAAAATTCATAAATAGGAAAACCTGGCGGTCTTGAAGGCAAATATAAGGAATCTTTATATAAGTTTGTAATCGTGCCAATCAGTGCATAGGAATCCCAATCTGGACCTATCGATTTTTGTAAAACAAAGGGAATGAAAATTATTAAATGTACTAATGAAACAAGATAAAAATGTTTTTTACCTTGACCTGACTTCACTTAGTACATTCCAGGTTTAAACTAACATGTATTCCTTTTGATTTATCCATATGTGGAAAATATGCCTGGGAATGGTCGTCATAATCAACTAAATCTTTAAACACTATGGACCAATCCCACTCTTGTACATTATTAAATTTAGCTTCGAGTAAGACTTCAGTTAAACTTTTTTTGTCATAAACAGTTCTGTGATAAATACTCTCATCACCAGTTTTCCACTTACCATATAGTGGGCCAAGTATTTTATTCAAATCATTTGAAATGTCATATACTTTAATTAGTGAATTAAAATTTGGCACTGCAAGTCTTAAAAGTCCTCCAGGTTTTAACACTCTTTTCCATTCTTTAAGTACATCCTTTACTTCATCTCTGTCATAGTATTCGATAACATGTGAAGCATAAATTTCCACTATGGAGTTATCAGAGAATATATCTAATTTATCAACTGGAATTTCAAAATCAATATGGTCATATTTGGCTATATCAATATGTGTGAAACCTTCTATATACCTTTTACCGCAACCTAAATGTAATTTCATACTATCTTTTTATTGAAAAAATCCCTTTCATTATTTTAAAACCATCAATCAAAGCATTCACTTTAGTTTCACCAGCATATCTTTCTCTTTCTTCACTTAAAATTTCGATATATTTAAGTTTATTTTGATGAACTTTTACTGGAAGTTCCAAACATAATGTGAAGTCATCAGATTGAAGGTTAACTACCTTTAAAATGTCTCTATTAAACATTGGGTAAAAGAAGAGAGAATCTGAAATTTCACAACCAAATCTAAATCTTACAAAATTTGTAAAAAGCTTATTGCCAATTGCTCGAATAAAAGTGTCGTCAGGACTTTTTGCACCGCCCTTATATCTTGAACAAAATACTGCATCAAATTCACCTATAAGATTTTTCATTTCGTGTAACGCTTTTGGATTGTATGACCCATCTCCATCCATGTATGTAATATATTTTTTAGAGGACAAGCTTATAGCTTCTTTAACAGCACCTCCCCAACCTTCTTTGGTTTGGGTTAAAAATTTTACATCATAATTTTCAGCAATATTTTTTGTATTGTCTGTTGAGCTCTTGTCGATAATAATAATTTCGCCAATATTCAAATCTTTTATCTCATCAAGAACATAACCGAGTGATTCTTCTTCGTTGTATGTTGCAATAATAAGCGAGACATCATTAAATTCAGCTTCTTTTGTGTTCATTTTTATTACAACCCTTTAGCTAAATCACTAATTTCGATTTTATCAGAAACTTCTTCTAGTTGATATTTTGTTAAATTAGTGGAGGAGGGAAGCCATAGAATATTTTCAGAAATTTTTTCAGAAAAATCTAAATTTGTTTTCTCTACATTCTGTAAAAAACTTTGCTTGCTTAAAGCTGGATATGATTCTCTAGTTAAAATATCTTCGTGTCCAAGAAGTTCTTTTAAATGACCTCTGTCTCTTTCTGATTCACAAATTAAATCTACAAACCAGGGAGTTTCGTAATCAAAAAAATCAATAAATTTATAATTTGTTATTTTATTTTTATAAAATTGAAAAATTTCTTTTTTAATTTTTATGAATTCATTAATTTTTTTGAATTGTGAAAGACCCAATGCAGCTTGTAGATCTGTTATTTTAAAATTAAGTCCGAATCCTTCATGCCAGTCACTTTTGTCTTTTGATCTATTGAAAGTTTTTAAATCTACAAGATATTCGTAAAGATTATCTTCATCAGTTAATACTAGCCCGCCTTGGCCCATTGTAATTATTTTATGGGGGGTGAAAGAAAATATACTCATATTTCCAAGTGAACCACACATTTTATCTTGATACTTTGAACCAAGAGAGTGTGCTGAGTCTTCAATTAAAGTAATATTTTTTTCATTACAGTAGTTTTCTATTGCTATACCATCTTCTGTCCTACCGTTTAACGGAACATATATAACTCCATCAAGGTTGTCTGCTGTTTGTAATGATTTAAGGGACATACATAAACGCTTATTAAGATCGATTATAACTGGCTCAGCTCCAGCCCATAATATAGCATTGATTGTTGCAATCATAGTTATGTTGGGAACAGCAACTCGCTTGCCTTCAGTCAATCCAGCAGCAAGCAATGACAAGTAAATAGCGATAGTTCCATTGGGTACTGCTACTGCATATTTTCGACCAACAAAATCTGCAATCTTTTCTTCTAATTCCTTAGTAAGCTCATGCTCAGTTATCCAAGCACCACTAGACATATAATCATTCACTTTCTGAATGTCTTGTTCGGAAATATTTGGTTCTATTTGATTAATTTTTTCTAACATTTACTCGTGTTCTATCTTGGTCTGGTCCATAATAGGGACCATTTTTAACTTCCAAAACCTTTGAGTCTTCTATCATTTCATATTCGTGAACTCCTTTATATTGAACAACCATCATTCCTGATTCAACAATTGCAGAATCAATATAAGATGTGTCTTCTTCATATAAATTACATTTAATCTTTCCCTGTAAGACATAAACTACTTCTTGTGTTCTATATGAACTTCTCTCAAAGTAATTATGAAAATGTGCATCTAAAATATTATCTTTTTTGTAATTCCAAGTACCTACTTGAATGAAAGATTCATCATTAGTTAGAAAATCAAGACCTTCAGGAATATTTCTTATATCAAAAATTGAAGCATATATTTCACCATTTAAAGTGATATGTTTTATATTCTTATTTTCCATGTGTTTCTTTATACCATTTTATAGTTTTTTCTATTCCATATTCTAATTCAAACTCAGGTTCCCATTCTAAAAGTTTGAAACCCTTTGTACCGTCAACTTTTTTTTCGAGAACTCCATCAGGTTTATCTAAATTAAAAGAAAATTTTCCTTCCCACCCAACCTTTTCTTTAATGATATTTGCTAAATCAATAATTGAAATTCCTTTTTTTACTCCAACATTAAAAAAATGGTGGCCGTTCTTTAAATCTAAAGACTTAATTAAAGCCTTTGCACCATCATAGACGTATAACCATTCCCTTACTGGATTTCCTGTACCCCAAATTTCTACACTGCTCCCTTTGTTCATTTTTGCATCAGATATTTTTTTAATTAATGCACCTAATGCATGGGACCGCTCAATATCAAAATGATCTTTAGGACCATACATGTTGGACAGTATGACATTCGCAGAAGTAAAGTTATACTCATTGAAAAAACTATTACCTAAATCTACGCACATTCTTTTTGACATTCCGTAGTTATATACTGAATCATGCGGAGGCCCATCAAAAAAATTTTCTTCTTTATATGTATCTAAATGTCCTGGGTAAGCACAGTTCGAAATTGGGTTAACTAGTGTTAGAACTTTGTTCTCATTAGAAACTTGATAAAGATTTAATGCCATTTTTGAATTTTCATATAACATTTTTGCTGGAAATTTATAGCCATAGGAAATGCCTCCAACAAAAGCGGCACAGTTTATGACAGCTTCTGGTTTGTGTTTTATAAAAAATTTATTAAGTTTCTCTATATTTGTAATGTCTAAATCTTTTTTTCCACAAATTTCAACTAATTCATGTTCATTGTCTTCAAGTAATAATTTTTTTACCCATCCTCCAAGAAAGCCTTCAGAACCAACTAATAATACTTTCATGAGTTACAGTTCTTTTGGGTGTTCCCAGGTTGGAAATATTAAACTGTCTTTTAATAAAGCTAAATCTTTTTTGGCTTCTGTGATGTCATGTTCAACCATAATCTTTACGAGTTCTTCGAAATCGACTGTGGGTTTCCACCCAAGTGTTTGCTTGGCTTTGGTTGCATCGCCGATCAAATAATCAACCTCATTTGGTCTAAAATATTTTTCAGAAACATCGACATAGTCCTCCCAATTTAATCCAACAGAATTAAAAGCTGCATCAGCAAATTCTTTAACTGTTTTTGTTACCCCTGTGGCTAAAACCCAGTCTTCTGCGGTTTTATGTTGCATCATTCTCCACATACCTTCAACATAATCTTTGGCGTATCCCCAGTCTCTACTTGCGTCAAGGTTTCCTAAAGTCAATCTTTCTTGAATTCCTACAGATATTCTTCCTACAGCTTTACTAATCTTTCTGGTAACAAAAGTTTCACCCCTTAGTGGTGATTCGTGATTAAATAGAATTCCATTAACTCCAAACAAATCATAAGATTCTCTATATATTTTTGTAATTTCATGAGCAAAAACTTTTGATGCTCCGTAGGGACTTTTAGCGTCAAACAAAGATTTTTCATTTAAGCTTTCCTTATTTGAGCCTCCAAACATTTCAGAAGATGAGGCTTGGTAGAATTTAACGTCCTTATTCAGGTGCCTAATTGCCTCAAGAATTGAGATAGATCCTAAAGTTCCGATTTGGGTAGTAAAAATTGGATTCTTGAATGATACTGAAACATGCGACTGAGCAGCTAAATTGTAAACTTCATCTGGAAAAACATTGTTGAGTAAATTAGTAATTGAGGAAGAATCAAGAAGGTCTGAGTAATGGAGACTCAATTGATCTTCATTAGAGTATTTAGAAATTAAACCATCTATTCTCTCTGTGTTAATAGATGATGAACGTCTTACGGTACCGTGAACCTCATACCCTTTTTCAAGTAAAAGTTCAGCTAAATATGCACCATCTTGTCCCGTAATACCAGTAATTAATGCTTTCACTATATACATATTGTAATTAGGAAATAAATAACTTATTAAATTAATTGAATTAATTAATATGAATCATGAAATGAAAAAAATAGGACTTTTAGTTTATGGAAGATTTCCAACTGAAAAAGCATATGGATCTCATGTCGTCGATATTGCAAATGGTTTTATAGATAATAACTTTTCAGTAACAATTTACTTCTCCAGAACAAATAATAAAAAAACTCTAAATACGCCTCCTCAAGATTATTACAGAAACACAAAAATTAATTATGTAGAAGTTAAAAACTACGATTTTACCAACAATAAATTTTATGAAATACTTCCTAATTTTTTTAAAAAAATACTTTGGAATCTTGGAGCATATATGTGGTCTAAGAATTTAAATTCTCAAATAAAATTAGAGGATTACATATGGTCTACGAATCCAAATGTATTACTTAGGCATTCAAAATCAAAAACTATGCTTATTTATGAAAAACACGGTGCAGGAAAATATATCCAAAAATATATTGTTAAAAAGCTATCAAAATTTAAAAATGTAATTTTTGTTGGTACATCTAAAACTTCTTTTAATGAACTTTATAAGATTGCACCCGAAAGAACAATTTACTTAACTAATGGGGTCAATGTTGATGAGTACAAAAAAGAGAAACAAAGAGACAAATCGGAAAAAATAAATATTGGATATATTGGGATGCTGGAAACATACGGTAAAGATAAAGGTGTACGAAAAGCTTTTAGTGAATTAAAAAAGTTATCAACAGAATATGATTTTAAACTTACATTAATTGGTGGTCCTAACGAAAAAATAGACGAAATTGTAAAAGATTTTCAAAATATAGATGTTCAGCTTGAATACTTATATAAAATTCCAAAATTTGAAGTTCCGAGTTATATGAAAGGTCTTGATATTGGAATAGTCCCCTACCCAGATGACTATCATATGTCTAATTATGCTTCTCCATTAAAAATCTTTGAGTACGCAGCAAGTGAAACAATAGTTCTTGCTTCAAATATAAAAAGTAATCTAGAGTTAAAAGATTCTGGTCTTGGAATCGAATATTTTAAACACGATGATTATGAAGATTTTAATTCAAAAATTAGAAAACTTTTAGAAAGCGAAAAGATTAGAAATCAACACTTAGAAAACTCTAATAATAATATTTACAGTTACTCTTGGAAAAATAGAAATGAGGAGTTAATAAATTTTTGCGTCCGTAGCTCAATTGGATAGAGCACCTGACTTCGGATCAGGGGGTTGAGGGTTCGAGTCCTTCCGGACGCGCAGTCATAAGTTTTATAATTTCTTGAACTCTGTATTCAATAGTAGACTTCTCAAGATTACTATCATCATTATCTTGTATATTAACGATAGCTGAATAAATAGAGGTTTTAAAACTCTCAATATCATGGAGGTTAAAAAAATGAAGTGAATTTTGATAAGGTAGAGATCTGTGTGTAGGTGCATCTGTAGCTAACACTTTTAACCCGGAGCCAATGTATTCGTAATATTTAAGTGGAGAAGTGTGACGCTCAGAATGGGTGCTTTCAATGTTTGTAAGTATACCTATGTGAGAAATTGCTAACTCTTCTGATAACTTTGATCTTTTTACATGACCATGAATAAAAAGATTTTTATGATTATATTTTTGTCTTAAATTTTTTACTATAGATTCTGGTCCTCCAAAGATGTGGAGTTCAATTTTTTGTTTAAAATTAATTTTTAAAAAATATTCAATTATCTTTTCAACACCTCTTGTTTTACCAAATCTTTCAAGATTTCCTGAAAATAAAACCCTAATTGGGCTTTCTTTCTTATCTTTTTTAAAAAATACCTGATGATCATAACCGTTTTCTAAAACAACAATGTTATTATCTTTCTTTAGATTAAGATCTTCTTTTATAAAATTATTTATACAAACTAATTTTGAATTAGGAGAAAAGAGAGACCTTTTAACTAACTTTTTTCTAATATAGGTTAAATCATGACACTCATAGGTGACATTTATATTTTTTTTAGACAAGAAATAAAAAACCCAGTCTGACAAAGTAAAAACAATCTCATTGCTGTTTTTCTTGTATTTTTTTGAAATGAAGTAAGACCACAATATATGACTAAATAAATATGTATATTTCTTAAAAAATTTAGTTCTACCAAACGGAAGATAGTGTTTTGTTGCAACAATTTGAAAATCTTCTTCGATCTCATAGTGATTTTGTAACTTTTTTAACTCTGTTATTGCATCCTGTTCTCTAAGGGGGAAAACTAGTTTTACATCTAATCCATTCTTTGTAAAAAACTTAACTAAAGAAAAGGTATGTATTCCGTGAGCAGTATTACTAGGAATACCTTGATAAGTTATATAATTTAATTCCATGGTTATCTAATTCAATATTAACTATAAATTAGCCTAAAATTTAAAGATATGAATGGTGATCCAGGATATTTTGGCCCAAACTCAATGATGTGGAAGGTTAATAAAGAAATTACAGTTCTTTTCGGAGGTGCGCGGGCACTTTTAATGCACGCTGCTCATCCACTAATTGCGGCTGGTGCCAGGCAAACGTCTTTTTATCAAAGGGATCCTTGGAAAAGATTAATCAGAACACTATCCCTACAGAACTCTGTCACTTTTGGCACCAAAAAAGAAGCGGATGAGAGTGCTCATCGAATTAATAAATTGCATGAGGTAATTAAAGGTAAAGATGAAATTACTGGTGATATATACGATGCCTTAGATCATGAACAGTTACTTTGGGTTCACGCTTGTTTACAGATTTCTTCAATTTATTTTTATGAAAAAACAGTGAAAAAGCTAACGGAGGAAGATAAAAATCAGTACCACAAAGAGAATATGCTTTCTGCAGATTTAGTCTTGGTTAATATTGAAGAAATGCCACAAACTCATGAGGGTTTAAAAAATTGGGTTATTGAAAAGTCTAAAACTAAAAACTATTTAATTTACACTGATGTAGCAAGAGATGTTCAGGAAATTATTGCAGGAGGCCCTGTGCCAACTCATATTAAACCAATCTGGCCATTTATTGCTTTTACAGCCTTCAACACTCTCCCTCGTGAATTCAGAGAACTTTATGGTGTAAAAGACAGTAAGTTAAAATCATTTATTCTTGGCTTTAATCTTGCAGTTTTAAAATACACAAGACCGTTTTTGCCACCTTTTTTTAGATTAATAGCACCAGCAAGATGGGCGAAGCAGAGGATAAATAAGAATCCAAATCTTCTTTTTAAAGATAAAGCAAAATTTTAACCATATAGATATTATTAAATAATGGACAATAAAGAAAATAATTCATGGGATGAGATTTCTAATGATGTGTCAGAAATTAAAAAGAAAATAAAAGATAAGGTAGTAAGCGATAATTCAATTGACGACCTTAAAGATTCTTTTCAGTTAACTTTAGAAAACAGTAAAGAGATACTTAAAAATCTAATAACAGCTGTAAATGACACTGTTAAAGATGAGGAGATTAGATCAGAAACTAAAGAAATTATAAAAAAAATAAGCAATGAGTTAACTGAACTAATTGAAGATGGAAAAAATAAAGTTGAAGATTTTTTAAATAAAGAGGAAGAATAAGTTTATTCAATTTATTTTTATTTTTCGTGTACTATCAATTTGTAATATATTGGGTCGGTAGCTCAATCGGTAGAGCAGGAGCCTTTTAAGCTCAAGGTCGTGGGTTCGATTCCCACCCGACCCACAAAAAATTATGATTAATAAATCAATCAAAATTACGACAGTGTCTGGATTCAACTATTTAATAAAGAATGTATTAGTTTTTTTAATTTTTGATGTTTTTAATCAAAGTAACAAATTATTTTATGGATTGATTTTAGTATATATTTATTTTCAGAGTTACTTTTTGCATTGTAAGTTTACGCTTAAAAGAAGTATTAATAGCTCATCATTTTTTTTATTTTTAAGACTAAATATTATTTTGTTTTTAATTGATTATTTTATTTTTTCTTTAATTAGCCAGTACTTTCCTTATGTGGTAATTTCAACAATTTTTATTAGTATTATTGTCCACCTAGTTAGAATTATTTTATTTTCAAAGGAAATGAATTGAAGCAACTAGTATTTATAATTTTTGTTTCAATACTGTTTCTAATTCCAAATTACCAAAGTGACTTGGCGTCAATTCCTAATGAAGGTGATGAAATCCAATACTGGGAAATTGGTTATGGAATTTTTAATTCAGGAGAATACAAAAGAGAGGTTATCAATAGCAACATCGATGAAAATTCAAAATTAGAACTTGGATACAGAAGGGGTGAGCCAGTTTATCCTTTAATAATTGCCTCAATAATGAGAGTTCAAAACTTTTCAAATAATATTCCTATAGAAAATTGTTTATCCATGCGTTGTGAGGCTTTCGATGAAGAAGTAGAACTTTTGGTATTTCTGGCTTATTTATTAAAAATTTCTATTGTTATTTTGGTCTTTAAAAATTTAAATCGCCGTTTTTCCACATTTTTTAGTATTTTATTATCAATCACATTATTATTAATGCTTCCCATTGAATACAAAGACTTGATTACTGTTTTCCTATTAACTACAAGTATTCATTACTATTACAAACAAAAAAATTGGAGTTTATTTATTTTTAGCATTTTGCCTTTGAGCAACGCTGTATTTTTATATTTACTACCGTTTGTGTTTACGATATATTTTTATCATAAAAAAGAATCTTTAAAAAAATGGTTTGCTGTCATGCTTGTTGTGCTACTTCCATCATTAATGTGGATGACTAGAAATTATTTAACTATTAATGAATTTTCAATTACTGGACGTGCAGCAGAAGTTTTATCAATTAGAGCAGAATACAGTACAAATAGTTTTGAACAAATACTCGCTGGCTATATATTCTATACACCGGCTAAACCATTTATTTTTGGTTCAATACAAGGTAGCCTCTGGAGCTATGTTGTAGATTCTGAATCTGATATACTTTACAACAGATCAAACACAAATTCTTCGTATAAAATGGCCAAAAATTTGACTGGTGCTGTAGGAAGTAGATTAGAAATAGTAAGTTTTGAGTCTAAAACATATACTGAACAGCAGAAGATTCTAAATACTGTTTCAACTGATTTGATTAAAGAAAACTTTTCTCAACATTTGTTGTTGAGCACGGTGTTTGGATATAGGGGAATATTTCCTTCTATAAATTTTGATTTTACTGAGTTTTACTCATTCCCTGAAAATATTTCTTTATTTGTAAAAGAAGTATTTTCGCTTTTAAGACTGTTTTTTATTCCATATGCATTACTAAAATCTTTAAATAATTTACTAAATAAAAAAGTCTCGTTGTCTTCTTTGTTTTTAATCACTCTTTGGGGATTTTTTGCTTTTTTTACTCACTTTATACCAAGATATGCAACATATTTATTAATTCCAGCAGTACTTTTTGTAGCTAATATTGATAAAGAGGAAGTATGAAAAAAACTGCAATTATTATACCAATGTTTAATGAAGCGAAAAGTTTACCAATTTTGTTTGAAAATATTGAAAAAATTATACGGCCCGAATTTATATTTATATTTGTTAATGATGGATCACGAGATAATTCTCTCGAAATTCTTAAAACAGCAAATCTTAACCATCTCTTAATAAGTCATAAAAAAAACTTGGGACTAGCAAGTGCGGTAAAAAGTGGTATCGATGAGGCAACAAAACTGGATGTAGATTATGTTGTTAAAGTTGATGCAGACCTCCAACATAATCTTGAAGAAATTGACCTACTTCTAAATGAAATAAATGAAGAAGTAGATTTAGTTTATGGGGATAGATTTAATGGAGAAATAAAATACAAAATGGAATTTATTAGAAAAGTGGGTAACAAATTTTTTAGTTCACTTACAAAATGGTTAACGGGTTATAAAATTACAGATTCACAACCTGGATTCATTGCTATGAAAATAGATCTTGCAAGAAAAATTAGAATGCTAGGTAGTTATAACTACACACAACAAGTGTTAATTGAGGCTTCTATATTAGGTTACAAATTTAAACAGGTGCCTATTACTTTTAACAAAAGAATTCATGGAAGCAGTTTTGTTAGTTTAAAGTATCCATTTAAAGTATTTTGGCAAATTTTCATAATTTACTCATCATTAAAACCACTTTCTACATTTGGTAAATTAGGCAGTTTACTTATATTTATCTCAGTTCTTATAAGTTCATATCAAATTTATCTTTTTAACATTGGTATAAATGAAAAATTTATTCAAAATGATAATCTAATTAGCCTTTTATTTCTGTTTGGTATTCAGACAATCTTTGTTGGAATATTAGGAAATCTAATAAATAATTATAAAGATGCTGGTTGAAATATAAGTTTTGTAAAATTACTTTTTAATAAATTAAATATAGACAATAATTATTAGTATTAAGTAGAATTAGTTTCTCGGGGGCGTGGTGAAGTCTGGAGTTCACGCCTGCCTGTCACGCAGGAGGTCGCGGGTTCGAATCCCGTCGTCCCCGCTTTAGTCGAGTAGTAACCTACTAAGGTGTTCTTTATAAATCAGAGCTCCGAATCTTTTTTTGTTTTGCTCAAATATAAATTTACTGTAATTTTCTACTTTCAGCCCTTGCCAAAAAAAGTCATCTGCACAGTTGTCTATCAAAATTAATGGGTGCTTGGAATTGTTTTTAATAACTGTTTCTATACAAAACATCTTTCCTGATTTAGTCTTATCACTATCAAAATGGGCTAGATCAAAATCATAGTTTTTGGTTATGTTTTTTAAATTATTTTTATCAGCTCCTAAAAATAATTTCCATTTTGGTTTAAATTGTTCTGGAACCATTTGTCCTATGTAGTCCCAGTTTTCTTTTTTTATATCAAGAGGTGGTAAATCATTACTAACTAAAAAGCCCTTTTTGTTTTGATGGATACCAGATAGAAAACTGAAGGTTGAATAGCCATTAGCTACACCTGTTTCCAAAATAAATTCAGGTTTTAATAAAATTGTAAAAAAATACAATGCACTAAATTGATCTAAACCCCTGCTTCCTCCTAAATGAGAAAAATCAAATTTTTTTTCAAATAGTACAAACTCATCTTGAAATTTTTTCATCTCTAAATATAAATCTTTATTTTGCGTTGAAGCCCACTCATCAAAGTCTATACAAGGCAACTCATAAAAATATTTGGTAGCTTTTGACTTTATTTTTCTTCTTCTTTTCTTAAAAAAAATATATTTAAAAAAACTAAATGATCTGAAGTGAAATGCGTTTTGTAAAATTAATAATTTTTTTTTCACAATATTAAATTATCTCATGTAAGAAGAAATAAAAATTTTATTACTTCTTTTTTTTCGAATATATACTTAAATAATTGGCCAGATAGCTCAGTCGGTAGAGCACTTGTCTGAAAAACAAGGGGTCGGCAGTTCGATTCTGCCTCTGGCCACCAATACCTATAAGGGTTTTTTCTTACTAGCTTTCTTTAAATACAAAATGGCGACAAGAACTGCGACATAATATTTTTGATGATAAGCTCTTTTTATGGAGTACATAAAGAATGCTTACTCAAATTGGTATCAAGTTAATGGCAGGTCTAGCCGTGCAGAATATTGGGGAACTTACGCTTTCAATATATCTTTAGCCTTTGTAAGTCTATATTTTTTTGGAGAGAGTCTGTATTCACTTGTTTTACTTATCTCCTTACCGATTGGAATCGGACTCGGAATACGGCGTATGCACGATGTAGGTGCAAGTGGTTGGTTTTTAATAATCCCATTCATAAATATTATTTATGCGATATCAAAGTCAGAACAAAAAGAAAACAAGTGGGGACCGGTCCCGAATGAAAGTTCAGATAAGATAACAAATGTAAATAATGATGCTGATAACTTTGAGGTCGTTGAATTAGAAAATTTTGAAGATGAAGAATTAGAAGAGCTTGAAAAAAGATTAGTTCAATTACAAGAGTTAAAAAAAGCACAAGATGAAGCTGAATTAGAAAAAAATTCAAGGAAAGAAGAAATTTTAAAGCAAATTGAAGATTTGAAGAATGAGTTAGATGAGTAAGGAGAACGATAATTTAGAATCTTTAGAGCGAGAACTCAAGGAACTTAAAAAGAAAAAGCTTGAAAAAGAAATTAACAAACTTGAAAAAGAGCTAAATATTTTTTCAAAAAAAACTTTTGTCCAAAACGAATCAAAATCTTTAAAAGAATCTACACAAAAGAAAAAAGATTATACATTGTGGATTATATTCGGTGTCCTTTTTATGGCCGTTTTATTTGTTCTTGGTTTTGGGATTAATATAAATTCAGAAAATATTATAAATACTCCACCTGAGACACAAGGGTCAGACAACACTATAAAAAATGACGAGTCATCAATCTCTGATGATAGTAATAACTCTGATGATGGTAAAAAGATTGAAAATGAATTGGCAATTGTTCTTGGCTTAACAATAAATGTAGATTGTCAAGTAATGTATAAAGGTGGTGATAAATCTACACCACCTATTTTGAAAGTTTCAGTTAAGGTGAACAATTCTACTTCAAAGCCTCTGAAGGGTATGTCAGTTACTGTAATTCCAACAACTAATGACTTTAGGGATTATTTTAAAAATGATGTAATTTCAAACCCTAATTTCTCAAAATCTGTTTATTACGATATAAATCCTATTAATAAAGATAAAGTACATACTGTATATTTTTATATTAATAGCCATAAACCCGGTAAAGCAGTTGGTACTTGCTGGGGACAAGCCTAATGAAAAAAATATCAGACCTGACTTTTGTTATAGCCTTTATACTATCTATTGCATTCTCAGCTCTATTAATTAGCACATCAGGACCAAAAGTTGTTTTTACATACTGCCCTACAGAACCTATAGAAACATTTGATGAAATAGTAGAGTTCGATATGTATGTTGCTAATTCAGATATCATCAATTTCTTTGTTGCAGTTACTCAAAATGGAGAATTATGGTCAAGATTTTACATAGACACTGATTACAATCCTGCACCAAATGTATTTGAATTACCTAAAGCTAATGAAATTGTTTCACTTAGTTATGGAGTAGAAAGAGAAAATTATGGGGATGAATTTTCAATATATGTAGAGTTAATTGATGAAGAATACAAGTCTGGAAATGCCACTTGTGAGGTTACCTTTGGATAGATTTAATTTCTTAGATTTTGAAAACAAATGGCCTTATTACTTATTAGCTTATATTGGTGCCGGAATATTAATAGATGATTTTTTTTCAGCAACTTTATGGGGTTTAGCTTTTCTATTGTTTGTGTTTATATCATCGATATCATTAGTTTTGCTTTTACAAATGGCGGTAAGTATTTTACAAATATTTTTGTCTTTAATTACATTTGGAAAATTTGATTCAAATTCTCTTGATAGTTTTAATGATGAGGTTGAAAGAAATGGTCATTACTTGGCAATTCCACTTTCATTATTTTTTCTTTATATCTTAAGGGATTTTTTATTAACTTTTTTTGATTTCTGATGACAAAAACTTAAAACCAAAAACTGCTACAAAAGTGCGACACACTCACAAAAGAAATCTTCGTTATTTACTGCTCGTTGCGTTTTAGAGCCTCTTATAAATGAGCAGATATTAATGATGATTAATGTAAAATGATGAAAGGTCAAGTGGTTTGCCTCTATCTGAAAAACAAGGGGTCGGCAGTTCGATTCTGCCTCTGGCCGCAAGTGATGAAATTGAATAAAAAAAAATTTTTGTTTCCCCAAACATTTGTAGTTATTTTTATTACATTCTTTATTAATAGAGGGGTATCAACAAAATCAATTTCAAGTGGAGAATTCTATCAAAATCTAGCAAATAATTTTCCTGACCTATCTAATAATCCTATTCCACACAGAATATTACTTCCTTTTTTAAGCTGGTTAACAAAAATACCAATACAATATTTAAATATATTATTTACAATTATTTTTATTTTTCTACTTTTAAAAGAAATGAATAAAAAATTTTCAGCTACTACATCTATTTTATTCGTTTTATCAATATCAACTACTATGGTTGTTCAATTTACACTAATTTATGGGGGTTATCCTGACATTTTCATATTCTTAGTAACTTTAATAGTAATTATTTATAAAGATACTAACTACATTTTCTTCATTCTTTGTATAACACTACTTCTTACCAGAGAGGGGGTAATCTTTATCATTCCATATCTATTTTTAATTAGAGAAAAGAAAAATTTAAATGACTACATGAAACTAATTACTACTTTATTATTATTTATTACAATTTACCTATTTCTTGAACCGGGAGGAAGTGAAAATAGTGGAGTTGGATGGAAGTTTTTTTTAGATCCAGTTTTAGACAATTTAGAATTTTGGGTCACTCAAAATAAAACTTACTTTTTTTTAGGAGTTTTCTCTTCGATCAAATTTCTTTGGTTACTTTTTATTTATCAAATAATAGAATTAAAAGAAAAAAGATTGCTTTTGTTTTTCTTGCTATTTATGATTTCTTTACAATTTTTATTTGTATCTGGCGACACAACTAGGTATTGGTACTTAATAGTTATTGGAATTATATTTTCTTTTAATTACTTAAAAGCAAAAAAAGTTTTACCAATACTTTTGTTTTTAATTGTAATTTTGAATATTATTACACCAAAATATTATGTTTTTAACGATGGGAACGGAGTTATGTACACTACTCCTAATGATTCTAGAATTCATTTTTTTGATATTTATAAGTTATTGGATAATTAATTATAAATATGAATGATTCCTTAAATTTTTCAAAAATTTTCGATAAATATGCTGAAAATTACTCGGATTTTATCATCAAATACACTGTAAAAAGAAGATATGAAACAGTTTCTAAACTTTTAAAAGGTGATGTTTTGGAGCTGGGTTCAGCTAATGGTCAGATACTTAACTATAAAAGCCAATATAGGTCAATATTGCTTACAGATATTTCAAATAAGATGTGTGAGATTATCAAAAAAATATATAACAAAAAAGCATTATGTATAAATGTAGATTCGTTTGACATTAGTCCAAAAAAATTTGATTCAATTGTAGCTCTTGATGTTCTCTGTTATTCAAAAAATCTAAATTCTTGTATTCAAAATATCAAAAATCATTTAAAACCCGAGGGTACGGTTTTCATATCAACTTTTAACCCCAAAATGAAATTTTTATTACAAGTAAGAAAATTTTTAAACAGATATACGAATTTTAAACATTTATGGATTGACGAGCATATTCCAAATAGTTATGAATATTTAAATGTCACAAAATTAAAAGCAGCACTTAATGAACATAATTTAAAAATTATACAAATTTACTATGTTGCACCACTACCTTTAGAATCACTCCATATCCTTAATGTGGCATTTGAAAAAACATTTTTAAAATATTTAAGTTCAAATATTATTTTTGAGATAGCTCAAAATTATTAAACCAAGTCAATAGCTTGAGCTTAATTGAAAAAATAGTAAATAAAATTTTATGAATTATTAAGTTTATGTTGATATGATTAAAATTTAAATGAGAAAACTAAAATCTACCGAATTTAAAAATTTAATTAGAAATATAATTAAATAAACTTCCATTCTTTGGATTTTTTATATAAATTAGCTATAAAATTTATTTCTGAGAGCAACCCGTTCTGCCATTTAGACTTACCAAATTTTCTTATTCCATAATTTACCTTTATTCTTACAACTTTATTCAGCATAAGTTTTCCCCTTAGTAGTACATATGTTTCAAAAGTATAGTCGTCAGGAAACAACTCAATTTTGTTAAAAAAACTTCTGTGCACTGCTGTCGGAGTGCCTCCAGAGTCGTTAATAAAAGTTTTTAAAAGAATTGATTGGACAACACTAAAAAAAATAGTTTTAGCATAATCTGTTTTTGGCCTATCAGATCTGAGTGCTTTGTATAAATATAAAGAATCTGGTTCTTTTATTTTATTTATAAAACCTATGGCATCTATTGGGTTGACTTTTAAATTACAGGGCATCCAACAAATAATCTCTGAATCTACTTTTGAAATACCGTATTTAATTCCTCCACCGAAACCTAAATTGATTTCTGTTCTAGAAAAGTTTAAATCATTTTTTATTAATAATTGCTTTATTCTTTTGTCGAAACTTCCATTATCAACAAAGTAAAATAAATCTTTTCTTTCTTCTGTTTTTATTATTTCAATAAATTCAGTTAGATTTTCAAACTCATCGAAAACAGGTACTATTATTACAAAAGTTTTCAAAAAATCCATATTTTAAATCTCTTTGACCATTCTCCAGTACTCTTCAATAGTGCCGCAGTCATAATAGACCCCATCCGCTTTGACATAACTAATATTTAAAGAATTTTGTAAAGCAGGATTTAAACTATAACCTATGTGGGGATCATCCGTATTTATATAACTCCATAAATTTTTTTTGAATAAAATTGCCCCCCACAAATATTTAAATTTTGATTTTGGGTCTTTATCAATAACTTCAATTACTTTTTCACCTCTTAATTTGCACTGACCTATTTTTGATCTTTGAAACTCTTTAATACTCCACAGACCAAGAACTACATCTATAGAATTATCCTCGCTTATCTTGGAGATCATTTTAGAAAGAACGTCTTCATCTGTAAAATAAGTATCAGGCATAGTTAGAAGGTAATATTCATGGAGTTTATCTTTTAACAAATGTATAGTTTTGTTCATTGTGTTTGTATTTACTAATTTAATTTTTTCTAATTTTTCATAGTTTTCAATTGATTCCAAACCTTTAATTATTGGCAAATAAGATGAGTTAGTAGCAATTTTTACAGAATCAATCTCTGAAATTTTTGAAGAAAAATTTAAATGATATGACAATATATTTTTATGTTTTGGTAAAGGTAAGAGAAATTTTGGTATTCCCGATAGCCTAGTTGCCCTACCTGCTGCGGGAATTAAGTGGCAAATTTTAATGTTCAATTTTACGATACTGTCTGATTAGTAGAAACTACGTATTTAAATTGTTTTGATTTGGGGTTCTCATAATAGTAATTATAAACATGACAAACTAATTATTAATCAAATGTTGTGCTTAATTTTAATAATAAAGCTACGTAAACAAAGGTTAAGTTTTATAGAGTTACCAAAAAATGTAACAAAATAAGAAATTTTTAGAACTTTAGTTTGAAAATTTTAATATTCTGCTTTCAAAAAAAGAATCAATAGAAGATTCAAATATAACGAAATCATAGACATTATAAAAATTTGATATTTGCTCTGATTCTATATTTTGAAAAGTACCCCAAGAAATAAAATCAATATCATAAAAATTATTTAAAAAATTTATGGAAACATAGCTTTCACTGAAAAATGAATCTCTAACAATTAATACAGATCTTATTTCAGTTGGTTGAAATTCCAAAATATAATTATCTTGAAAAGTTTCTATTTCAATTAAACCTAAGCGGCTAAGTACTAGATTATTTTCTTTCTTGTAGCCTTCTTGTTTTAAAGAAATTTCGCTCTGATTATGAGTAATTTCTAAAACTTTAGAGATTACCGTTTTAACTCCGAAGTCATTCCAATGTGTATCTCCATATTCATAATATCTTTTTCTTTCATCAGAAAAAAGTGAATAAAGATTTAAAATATGTACTTTTTCATTCTGATACTCTCTAATAAAAAGGTTTAAGTTGTTTGAATTGTTACAAATAGCATTTATTTTTTGATAGGAATGAATTTTACTATTTTCAATCTCTTGCTTCATCGGAACAATTAAAAATATAAATTCAGTATCTCCATAGGGCTCAAGTATTAGATTTTGATAATTATAACTATTACAATTTGAGTATTTGGGAAATAATTCTCCATTTTTACCATAAAATATCTCGGTATTAAAAAATTGATAATCAAATACTCTTGAACCTTCCTGAAGCGTCCAGGAAAGTTCTGCAATATTTTTTAAAATCAGGTTTCGAATTTGTGAATTATATATTATTAATTCAAGTTTATTTTTAAGCTCTAATCTATTTAGTGAAAAAACCAATTCACTAATTTTTCTAGTTTCACCTAAATTATCTTGTATCTTGTTGATGCTGTATGGGTTTGGAGAACTAAAAATTGTACTAAAAAGAAATATTGCTCCTAGAAGAAATGCTGGGAATGTTTTTTTAAAAAACGTCATTAGAATTTAAAGTATATAAACGGATCAACACTTGAAGAAATAACAACGACTATTGCAAATAAAAGTACGGCATAAGAAGACCAAAAATTTGGATTAAAATCATATTTCCAAGTGTTAAGAGACAAAAAGCATACGATAGAAACAACTAAGAACTTAAAATTAATATTTTGGATAATTAGAGGTAGCAGATAATCATCGTGGAAGTTAAAATTTAATAAGCCAAGGTAAATAGTGCTTACGTCACTCAAATCTTTGGAAAAAAATGGCACCCAAGATAAAGCAATTAAAGTAAATGTTATAAATCTATTAGAAAAAACTTTACTAAAATTTAGTAATCTCTCTATTGTCATAAAAAATCCATGTAGAAATCCCCAAAGTAAAAAAGTTAAAGAAGAACCGTGCCATAAAGCTGTGCATAAAAAAGTTATCCATAAATTGCGATATGTTTTTAGAGTGGTGGTTTTACTTCCACCGAGTGGGATATAAACATAATTTTTAAAAAAATTTGATAGTGTTATATGCCATTTTTGCCAAAATTCTTTGAATGACTTAGAAGTGTAGGGTTTTGTAAAATTTTCAGGAAGCTTAAATCCAAAAAACATTCCTAATCCAATTGCAATGTCACAATATCCAGAAAAGTCATAGTAAATCTGAAAGGTGTAAGATAAAATTATTATTAACGAAGATAAAAAAGATAGATTAATTATTTCATCAGTATTTGAAAAAATTAATGTTACCTCAGACAAGGTATCTGCAATTAAAAATTTTTTCAACAAACCTATAGAAATTCTATGTACAGCCATAATAATTTCTTGTTGAGTAGCAGATTTACCCATTCCATTTCTAAATGTATTGATATCAACAATTGGACCAGCTAACAATTGTGGGAAAAAGGCAAGAAAAGTAAATATTTCAAAAGATGATTCATTACTTTTATTTCTATTAGAGTCAAAATAGTATGCAATTGCTTGAAATGTAAAAAAAGATAGTCCAATCGGAAAGTTGTTTTCTATATAATTTGGAGTAGGTAAGCCAACAAACTCAAAAATTGTATAAGAATATTTAAAAATTATTAACGGTAATAGTATTAAAGATAAAAAAAGATAGTTATTAAAAAATTTTTTATCAATCTGAAACTTTGTAACTAAGGTCAAAAATATTAAAATTATTAAAAGTATTCCATTATCAATAAAATAAAAATAAGCACTAATTGCACCCAAATAAATTAATTTATAGTTTTTTTTATTTTCAAAAAAAGCAAAATAGATAAATAGTGTTACTGGCAATAAAAAGAATAAAAACGGATATGAAGTTAGCAACATCTACATATAATCTAATATACAATTTATTTTTTTGCAGTAAAGATTTTTTAACAATATTAAGATAATTAATAGTAGATTCATTTGATATAAGGCCAAAAAAATTTGATTCAATTGTAGCTCTTGATGTTCTCTGTTATTTAAAAAATCTAAATTCTTGTATTCAAAATATTAAAAATTATTTAATAGTTCTTTTTCAAAAATAATAGCTTTATTTAAATAA
>VMHT01204315.1_pt1 | contig 33666 bp, 19 predicted proteins | sample 4693611 | NCBI WGS metagenome assembly VMHT01 (sample SAMN12280063, study PRJNA550983) | marine metagenome | isolation source: seawater sampled from same location over 5 years 0.02-0.2 micron viral filtrate | place: USA: collected off the coast of southern California halfway between the port... ...
CAGTAATTGTAGTTGGACTTACTAAATTTGGTGCTGTCATTTTTTATATCTCCTTAATTGTATTTAGAATATCATTCCAGCAATTACAGCGAATCCATTAGAACCACCACCGCCGCCGCCTCCTGAAGATGCCGCTAAAACAATTTCTCCAGAAGAACTACTATAAGTGAGTACGTGACCATCAGTTAAAGTTGTATTATCACCAAAAACAACTCCAATACCAGGAACACGCAACTTGGTAATATTAGAATTACCTAAAGTAATTTCGTTGGAGGCAGTTCCAGAACTTGGCTCAGCGTCATAACCTAAACAAGTAAGATTTGACCCTGAAGTAATACTTGTTCCAGACATTGATCCCACCACAACGTTATAATCTCCCCCACCAGCAACGTTGTACAAGGTTTGGTAACCAATAGCAACGTTATCATTACAAGCACTGCCGCCACCGGCTCTTGCGGCCATAGAGCCTAATGCTGTGTTGCGACTTCCTTGAATCCACTTACCAGATTCATAACCAACTCCAGTGTTGTTGTTTTGGAAAGATCTTTCAGCAAGAGCATCTTTTCCGATCGCAACACTACCACTCCACGTATCAACATTTTCACCTGCCCTATAACCAATACCAATAGAATTATTACCAGATGTTATTGAGGTTAAGGCGTTCCAACCAATAGCTGTATTATAATTTGTTCCATCATCATTAGCAAGTGCTCCAGTACCTAAACCGATAGATTTGCCGTCATTATTAGTAACAGCATCAGAAAGATTATTGATTTGAGATGCACCACCGCCGCCTCCACCGCCGCCGGAAGAACCTTGAATACCTATAAGACCTTGAGTTCCTTGATTACTTAGACCTTGAGTTCCTTGGGAACCACCACCACCACCTCCACCGCCGGAAGAACCTTGAATACCTACAAGACCTTGAGCACCAGCGTTAATAGCAGAGATCCACTGGTTGCTGTCACCATCATTATAGTAAACTGCAAGGTTACCATTATCTTCATCCCACCAAAGATCACCCTCTTGGGGATTTGATGGTGCATTTTCAGAAACAGTAACTCTTGGTGCTACACCTTGCAGACCCTGAACCCCTTGATTACCTTGGAGTCCTTGAGTTCCCTGGTTACCTTGGAGACCCTGCAGTCCTTGACGACCTTGAGTACCTTGGAGTCCTTGAGTTCCTTGAGTTCCCTGATTGCCTTGGAGACCTTGTAAACCTTGAACGCCCTGGTTTCCTTGAAGTCCTTGGAGTCCTTGAGTTCCCTGGTTACCTTGGAGTCCTTGAGTTCCTTGAGTTCCCTGATTGCCTTGGAGACCCTGCAGTCCTTGACGACCTTGAGTACCTTGGAGTCCTTGAGTTCCTTGAACACCTTGAGTACCTTGGAGTCCTTGAGTTCCTTGAGTTCCCTGGTTACCTTGGAGACCCTGCAGTCCTTGACGACCTTGAGTACCTTGGAGTCCTTGAGTTCCTTGAGTTCCTTGAGCACCTTGGAGACCCTGAACACCTTGATTACCTTGGAGTCCTTGAGTACCAAAAGTTCCTTGAGATCCAATAATTCCTTGAGATCCAATAGTTCCCTGAAGACCTTGAGTACCTTGGGCACCAGTAGGACCAGCACCAATTTCAATCCACTGATCACCAGAACCATCTTGGTCACTATCGTAATAGATGAACAAGGCCGAATCATCATTATCGTACCAAAAATCACCAACAGCTGCTGGGGATGGAGATTCTGTGGAGATAGCAACCCTTGCGGTGATACCCTGCAGACCCTGAAGACCTTGAGTACCCTGATTAGATTTACCTTGTACACCTTGATTGGAAATACCTTGTAGACCTTGAGTTCCCTGGTTGCCCTGAAGACCTTGAGTACCTTGATTACCCTGAAGTCCTTGGAGACCTTGAGTTCCCTGGTTACCTTGTAGACCCTGAAGTCCTTGTATACCCTGATTTCCTTGAAGACCCTGGAGACCTTGAACACCTTGGTTGCCCTGTAGACCCTGAAGTCCTTGGACACCCTGGTTACTTAAACCTTGGAGACCCTGGTGTCCTTGTGTACCCTGATTTCCTTGGAGACCCTGGAGACCTTGGTTGCCCTGTAGACCCTGTAGTCCTTGGACACCTTGGTTTCCTTGGAGACCTTGTAGTCCTTGGGGTCCAATATCACCTTTATCACCAGTTCTAGCGAAGGTAGCAACTATATCTTGACCATTGGTAAATGAAGTTACACTACCAGAAACATATGCAACAGATACTTGATGATATCCAGTCTGTTCTGATGTTGCAGATATCGTATAGATTACAAATTCATCTGGTTGTACAGAATTAGAAACCTTTACATGACCCTTAAGAGTAGAAGTAGAGTCATCAATTGTTCTTAGGAATGATTGAATATCAGTCGCATTCTCATCCACATCATCAAGTAATAATAATGTAGCAAGAGTTACATTAGAATTGTTAACTTTAAGTTTTCCGGAACCTGGATCAGTATTATTTGTATCAGTATTGAATCCATAACTGAACGTTGCACCACCAAAAGCACCAGTTAGACCTTGAGTACCTTGTCTTCCCTGGAGACCTTGATTACCCTGGACACCCTGATTGGAAAGACCTTGAAGACCTTGAAGACCTTGATTGCCTTGTAAACCCTGTAATCCTTGGGTTCCTTGATTACCCTGGAGTCCCTGTAATCCTTGGGTTCCTTGATTACCCTGGAGTCCCTGTAGTCCCTGAGTGCCTTGATTTCCTTGTAGTCCCTGTAGTCCCTGAGTACCTTGATTTCCTTGTAGACCTTGAACACCCTGGTTGGAGAGACCTTGCAGACCTTGATTACCTTGAGTTCCTTGAGTACCCTGGAGTCCTTGAGCACCTTGGGTTGCTTGAGTACCTTGGAGACCCTGGAGACCTTGGGTTCCTTGGTTTCCTTGTAGACCCTGAAGACCTTGAACACCTTGGGATCCTTGTAGTCCCTGAGTTCCTTGATTTCCCTGTAGTCCCTGTAGACCTTGAGTGCCCTGGTTACCTTGAAGACCTTGGATACCTTGGTTACCTTGTAGTCCTTGAAGACCTTGAAGTCCCTGAGTACCCTGAACACCCTGGTTACCTTGCGTACCTTGTAATCCTTGTACTCCCTGAGTACCTTGACGACCTTGAGTACCTTGGAGTCCTTGGAGTCCTTGAGTACCTTGGTTACCCTGTGTTCCCTGTAACCCCTGAGTACCTTGATTGCCCTGGAGACCCTGAAGTCCTTGGACACCTTGGTTACCTTGTAATCCCTGAAGTCCTTGGTTACCTTGAAGTCCTTGAAGACCCTGGTTACCTTGAACACCCTGAAGACCCTGATGTCCCCGAATACCCATAAGTCCTTGGAGACCCTGGGTTCCTTGAGCACCAGTAGGACCAGCACCAATCTCAATCCACTGATCACCAGAACCATCTTGGTCACTATCGTAATAGATGAATAAAGCTGAATCATCATTGTCGTACCAGAAGTCTCCAACGTTCGCTGGTGAAGGAGATTCAGTTGAGATAGCGACTCTTGGATGAGTACCTTGAAGACCTTGGAGACCTTGGACGCCTTGATTACTTAAACCTTGAAGACCTTGTACACCTTGATTTCCTTGGAGACCCTGCAGACCTTGCAGACCTTGCAGACCTTGAACTCCTTGATTGCCCTGTAGACCCTGAGTACCTTGATTACCCTGAAGTCCCTGTAAACCTTGGGTACCTTGATTACCTTGGAGACCTTGTAATCCTTGAGTTCCTTGGTTTCCTTGTAGTCCTTGAGTTCCTTGGTTTCCCTGAGCACCCTGAAGTCCTTGAGTACCTTGTGTGCCCTGAGTTCCCTGGTTACCTTGGAGACCTTGAAGTCCCTGGAGTCCTTGTAGACCCTGCAAACCTTGAAGTCCTTGAGTACCTTGAACTCCCTGAAGACCCTGATTACCTTGTAGTCCTTGGAGTCCTTGATTACCTTGAACACCCTGTAGACCTTGAACGCCTTGGTTACCCTGGAGACCTTGGAGACCTTGAACTCCTTGATTACCCTGAAGTCCTTGCAGACCTTGAGTACCTTGAATACCCTGATCACCTTTGTCACCAGTTCTTGCAAAGGTAATAATTACATCTTCACTATTAGAGAAAGATGTTGCAGAACCAGATATTCTTGAACATGGAACTTTGAAGTATCCAGTTGCTTCAGTTATTGCACCATCAATGGTGAAGATTGCAAAATCATCAGCATTTAATTTATTAGAGATTCTAAAGTGACCCTTAATTGCAGAGGTAGAGTCATCAATAGTTCTCAGATATGTCTGAATATCTGTAGCATTATCATCCTGGTCATCAATGAATAATGTTGTAGCAGAAGTAAGATTTGCATTATTGAATCTTAAATTGCCGGTTCCCGGATCACTATCAGTAGTGGTTGTGCTAAATGTATAGTCAAATGTAGCGCCACCAAAGTTTCCTTCAGCACCCTGAACGCCTTGAGTTCCCTGAAGACCCTGGAGTCCTTGAACACCCTGATTACTTAGTCCTTGTAGACCTTGATTACCCTGCAGACCCTGGAGTCCCTGCAGACCTTGATTGCCTTGAACACCTTGGTTACTGAGACCTTGCAGACCCTGAAGTCCTTGTAATCCCTGTAAACCTTGATTACCTTGGACACCCTGGTTACTTAAACCTTGTAGACCTTGGTTACCTTGTAGACCCTGAAGTCCTTGGTTACCCTGGAGACCCTGAAGACCTTGACGACCTTGGGTGCCTTGTGCCCCTTGAGTACCTTGATTACCCTGAGTACCCTGAAGTCCCTGAGTACCTTGCGTTCCTTGGCGTCCTTGAGTACCCTGAAGTCCCTGAGTACCTTGAGTTCCTTGAGTGCCCTGATTACCCTGTAGTCCCTGAGTGCCCTGGTTACCTTGAAGACCTTGAAGTCCCTGAGTTCCCTGATTGCCCTGGAGCCCTTGTAAACCTTGTGTTCCTTGATTACCTTGAAGTCCCTGTAGACCTTGAACTCCCTGGTTGCCTTGTAGACCCTGAAGACCCTGATTGCCTTGAAGACCTTGCAGACCCTGGACACCTTGGGCACCAGTACCAACACCAATGAGGTTTGAACCATCACCATAGAAGGTTGCACTAATGATTCCCGTCTGGGAATACATCGTAATAGATGTTCCTACATTGACATTACCTTCAAATGTAGAAATACCAGTTACAAAAAGGTCACTAAATGATCCAGCGGCACCTACAATAGATACACCCTTAGTTCCAGTGTATCTTCCACCAGAAATATATACACTCTTTCCAGTAAAATTGACCCCATTAGGAAGATTATCACCAATGAAGTTTAAAGTACCTGCCTGATAATCAAAGAACCATTCATCATTATTATTAGAACCAGCAGAGAATACTTGAGTTCCATTCGCTGCAGCATTTGCAGCATCACCAGACGTATGAATATAAACCTTTACGACATAAGTAGATCCCAATTCTGGAGGGATCCAATCTATCTGTCCTGTATTCCAGAATCTATTATCTCTTGCAGAACTATCAAAGGAGGAAACTTCAATAGGATTAGTGGTTGGATATACCGTTACAACACCACTAGAACTTGCAGGTATAATGCCTGGAATATTACCAGACTGCGCCCATACATTATCACCTCTCAGGAGCAGGGGACTAGGTACACCTTCCTGAGTTGCATTTAAAACCGAATTAATATCTCTCTTAGCAGCACCGTAACCTACTTTTTTCCAGAGATAATCTAGCTTCTGATCGGTTGAAATCGACATCTTCTTCCTATTACTCCTAGTTTATGCTAAGGCTTGTTACTGATTGTCCAGACGTTAATGCAATCCGAATCAAAACAACATTACCAGTAGCATTACTCATATTTTCAGTTCCCAAAGTCATATTATAATTTCCACTTAGTGCTGTAGATGTTATAATTCTTGCTCCAGTATTAGAAGCACAACCGTCACTACCATTACCATTATTGCCAGTATCACCACCAGGTACACCAGATCCAGCATAAACTTGATCTGATCTCAACCAACCATTCAATGTACTACTATTATCTATAGCAGTTCCTGGAGCGGCGATCCAGAGTCCTGCTATACCATTAGATGTGATATTTATATTGAAACTAGCAACCGCTCTTCGTCTAAATGCGAAGGTAAAGTATTGAGTTCCAGTGTCACCACTTCTATTTGGACCAGCAGGGAGATATCCAGAAGAATAGTCTGTTACATCATATTTGAGTACACCCAACCTTACAGTTGCTTCTTTTGTTCCAGAAACTCCAGGATCAGATGACTCACCATAAACACTGTTTGTATAGAAGTTTGTAGAGTTTATATATGATGGAGTATTAGTAGTAGCAGAACTGAGATCAAATACTCTTACACCATCATCAGTGTAATTACCATTACCAAGTGCATCAGCAACTGCGATTGCAATTTCACTAATTCCACTCTGAGCGGCGGTATGAACTTGAACCTTAGTATCAATATCACTACTCCAAGATCCCGTACCATTAACGTTACGAGAACGAACCTTTACTCTACTGATGACTCTTGTATTACTAGTCCTAGTTGGAACTGTTACACTACCAATAGCATAAGATGAAGAAGTGCCAGTATTTGTCTTGGGGATTCCACCACTCAGCATTGTGGTAGCACCATCAATGTTTGCATAAGAAAATCCAATATTAACTACAGCACCACCACTGGTACCTTCCAAATTATCACCACTAATAACTTCAATTGGTTCAGAAGTGTTTAGATATGTTTGTCCCGTCAGATTATCAACTGTCACACCAGCAAGTGTTAGATTTGGTGAACCAGAATTGTAGTATGGGATACCAGAAATATATCTAAACGTTCCTGCAACATTTTGTGTTACTGTTGCACTACCTACATTAACTGTTGGTGTTACAGTCAAATTATCCTTGACAAATTCAACAGTGTTTGTATTGCCAGTTGTACTATGAGATAACTGCATACTGTTTACACCAGCAGAAAGTGATGCAACAGACTTTGCAACCCTTGCCTTAAATCCTTTATACAATCCAGGATAGTAAATACTACTTGCAAATGACGTAGAGGATCCACTTGCATTCAATAATTGATAGTCACTCTCAGAATCAATTACCAAACTTGTATAAGTTCCACTATCGTCTCCAGAAGTTAGTGCTCTACTTCCATCAGCAGATCCATTTACATTCGCAGTAAGAGTTCCAGAATCTGCATTGTATGCAAATGTGGTAATGGGTCCAGCAGTTGCAGTTCCACCAGTTACACGATTTACACTATCACCTGCACTAAGTGATGTTCCGCCAGTATTATCAGTGAATCCATGAGCAAGTCTTGGTGAAGTTCCTGTACTAGAAACATTCGATAGTGTTTTATTGCTTAATCCATTGGGAGCAGAAGGAGCATCATCATAAACTTTCAACGAAAGTGTTGCGCTAACAGGTGTTGTACCAGGAGTTGCAGTGTTATGATTGTTTAGAGTAAGTGTTACGGTATCTCTACCAGTTCCACTACTTGTTCCGGATTGCCAACGATGCTCCAATCTTCCAGCAGAAGTATCAGCACCACCATCAGCAGTGTCACTAGCAACATTATCATTGGTTGACCCATCACCCCAGTTGACAGTATAATCAACGGTCGCTCCAGAAGTATTTGTAGTATTATTGTCGAGGTGAAGTAAATTACCCTCAACAACATACAGATCGTTTCCACTGAGAGAACTACCACCAGAGGAATTTCTGTAGAATACAAATGCAACTCCAGGGTCTGGAGTATAAACAACAATATAATCAGTTATGCTAGTATTTGTAGAAGATCCCGCACCTACACCATTACGGTTTTTGGCAGTAACTTCAATTGTAAAAGAACCACCAGTAGGTTGAGTATATGTATGAGAGGGCGTAGAATCTGAAGTATTTAAAGTGCTCGTTCCATCACCCCAGTAAATATCATATCGGTCTGGATTGCCACTAGTTGTAATAGTTAGTGTAACAGTTAGTGGAGATCCCCCAGCAGTAACATTTGATACGAATGCAATTTTTGATACTGCACGATTATCAATAACATTCTGTGCCAACTCATTCAATGAATCAAGAACATCTTCTAGTGTGCTTCCAGTATTGAATGTTCTAATTGCACCTTTACCGCCAGTAGTGACTCCAACAGTTTTACCAATATCACCCCTGTATGAAGATGCAGTGATAATTCCAGTAGTATTAATTTGCTTAACATCAAAACCACCAGAGTGCAATGCCTGATCCCCAAATTGAATTCCAACAGTATGACCTAAAGTCAATCCTGCACCAACTTGAACTGTATTTGTATCACCATCTAAAGTTAGTGATGAGGTTCCAATAGTAAGAATACCAGTTACTCTCGCATCTCCCTCAACCACAAGTGCAGTTGTTGCCGCACCAGTTTGAATTATAGAACCACTTCTTGCCGTGATGATTCCAATGGAATCGACGTTCTTTACATCTTCATAAGTTAATGTTCCTGCAATCGAAACATTACCACTAACAGTTAGATTATCTGCTGTGACTGAAGATAATGTAGAGATCCCAGAAACAACTAAGGAATCAGCAATAATGTTATCAGTCTTTGCAAGACCAGCGATCGTAACACGACCATCAGAAGAACTGAGACTAATGTTCTCACCTGCAACCAGACTGGTTACAATTCCTGTGAGGTTTGAACCAGATCCCTCATAACTGGTGGCACTTACAATGCCAGTTACACCAACGTCTCCTACAACATATAACTTATATGACGCATTAGCATCATCCGTTCCGATACCAACACTCTTAACAGTGCCAATACCAACTGAACCAATATTCCATGTTCCTGCAGCACCTACTGGTTGGAGACCAGTTAGTTGAGATCCATCTCCAACAAAAGCAGTTGCTGTAATAAAACCAGTGAGATTTATATCACCAGCAAAAATACTTGAGAATGTAGAGATACCCGCAAACTCTACATTATTACGAAAGAATGTTACACCAGATCCAACACTTACAATGTCCGTACCCAGACCCGCTACTTCTCTAGCGATAAAAATCTGACCATCGCTAGTATTAAGTGCTAGTTCTCCTAGTGGAAGTTGAGAGACGCTCGGTTTCTTCCCAGGAACAGATGAACGCTTGAAGCGTATGATCGGGGTTGACATCTATTTAGATCCGGTATATACCTCAAATAACTCTTATATAAGAGTTGTTCATATTATTTATCCTATTAATAAGTTCCGAAATCGAAGTGTAGATCGTTCTTAACTGCCTCTACAAATGTCGTTGTAAGACCTGCCTGTACAGTTTCTTGTACTGCTGCATCAAGAATTTCATCTGGGTTTACAGACTCCCATTTTCCATTCGATGCGTTGTACTGCAACACATATTTATCCTTATCTCCACTGACTTCGGAGACATGAACATCAGTTAGTTGATCTAAAGAGGTAGGCACGGTTCCGATCTGCGATGATTGTGTTACTTGTACTTTTCTATCTGATTTTCTTACTATTGATCTGGTTGAAGACGACTGACTTACTCTTATCTTCATGGTATCATTGTGTCCTCTACGATTGCCGAACCCCTAATGAACTTTTCTTTAGTTCCACCAGAGGTTGCCAAAACAACATCAAAATAGTTTCTACCCACCTCAAGATTACTAGTCTGAGTTGTATCTAAAGAAATAGTAATCACACCAACAGAAGTAAACGAGGTTTGAAAATCCTCCTTTATCGTTGACTTGGCATGTTTACGAACAGTTGCATATGCTGTAGTAAATCCAGATAGGGAGTAGTCTGTACCATCGTCATTTGAAATATCAAACTCCATGGTAAAACTCATACCCTTTTCTATTACAACATTAGTAACTTCAGTGGGTGCAGGCATGACTCTACTTTTTTAACTATTTAGTTTATCCTCTAGATCAGATACTCGATCAGAAAGTTCCTTAACTGCTTCAACCAATAGTGCAGTAGCGTTTCCATAACTTACAGACCACAAATCTTCATTGTGCATTACCAGTTCAGGAACATGCTCATCAACTTCCTGTGCAATGAATCCCATTTGAGACCCACCATAACGACCCTTACTCTCATCAATATCCTTCCACTCAAAGTTAACACCGCGCAAGAGATTAACTTTATCAAGTGGATTGACGATTGTATTAACGTTAGTCTTCAGTCTAGCATCAGATGCTGCAGTAATAGTACCACTTGCATAAATGTTACCAGTTACATAGAGTGAATAAGAACTGTTGGTTGTAGAAGCATTAATCGCCAAACAATCATTCGAAACATTCCAAAAGTAGTGCCATTTAGAGTTCGCTTGACGATATGCTCCCCCATTACCAGAAGAATCCCACATCATATTGACACCACTATATGCATCATTAAATCCACCGTAACTACCCCTATTACCACCTATTTGAACTGGTGAATAAGTGGTTGAATTATTTGGTTTCAGTACGAAACTATTAGTTGATGCATCAATACCATCATCAGCGATTCTAAACTTAACATGAGATTCGTTAATGGCACCACTATCGTTACCATTAATTGTCATAATTGTAGTAGTATTGATTGGTTCATCATAGAACCTATAACCACCATAAGATCTATTTGCACCAAATCCAATACCAGTCAAGTTATGAATTCTTAGATCTGGGAATGGAGTTGACCATGATCCACTTTCTTGATAAATTGCATAATTATTATTGCTAAGACTACTATTACTTCCAGCGTATCTATTCTGTAATACCGAGAAGGAAAGATTTGTTCCATCCCAAGTGAGTCCAGAAGCACCACCAACACTACCGTTATTATTATAAAGTAGTTCCTGATTATTACCTGCAACACTTCCAGCAGTACCTTGAGTACCTTGAGTTCCATCAACACCAGTTCCACCAGAGAATCCTTGGAGACCTAAACTACCCTGTACACCTTGATTCTCTAGACCCTGAGTACCTTGGTGTCCTTGAGCAGCAATCGTACCCTGAATACCCTGAATAGATTTACCTTGTACACCCTGTGCACCTTGAGTTGCTTGGACACCCTGACTACCCTGAGATCCAGACTGACCTAAAGCACCCTCAAGACCTTGTAAACCTTGAGTACCTTGTAAACCCCGAAGACCTTGAGCGCCTTGACCAGCGAACAGTCCATCAAGTCCCTGAAGACCCTGTACACCCTGAATACCCTGGACTCCTTGGAGTCCCCTATTACCTTGGACACCTTGTAGACCTATGTTACCAGATGTACCCTGTAAACCCTGAGTACCCTGTCTTCCTTGAGTGCCCTGGGCACCAACGTTACCAGATGCACCATCAAGACCCTGAACACCCTGTGAACCTTGAGTCCCTTGCTGTCCTTGGAGACCTTGTACACCTTGAGCACCAATTAGACCAGAAACCCCTTGGAGACCTTGAGTACCTTGAGTACCCTGTAAACCTTGTCCTGCAAACAATCCATCAAGACCCTGAGAACCAGTCGTTCCCTGCTGTCCCTGAAGACCCTGGAGTCCTTGAACACCTTGGACACCTTGTCCACCAACGGCACCGAAGAGACCCTGGAGACCTTGATTACCTTGAACTCCCTGGTTACCTTGAGTTCCTTGCCCACCAACATTACCAAAGAGACCCTGAACACCTTGATTTCCTTGGAGTCCTTGATTACCTTGTAGACCCTGAAGTCCCTGAAGTCCTTGCAAACCTTGAAGTCCCTGGACTCCTTGGAGACCCTGAAGACCTTGAACACCTTGGTTGCTTAAACCTTGGAGACCTTGGACACCCTGAGCACCTTGAGTTGCTTGTGTGCCCTGGAGTCCTTGAGTGCCTTGTCCACCAACGGCACCAAAGAGACCTTGGACACCTTGATTTCCTTGCAGGCCTTGTAGACCGAATCCAGTGTTTCCTTGTGTACCCTGAGCACTCTGGACGCCCTGCATCCCCTGGATACCAATTTGTCCTTGAACACCCTGTGCTCCTCTACCACCTTGGGTACCTTGGAGACCCTGAACACCTTGGTTACCCTGAGCACCTTGTAGTCCTTGAACTCCTTGGTTTCCTTGAAGACCCTGTGTACCCTGAGTACCTTGTTGGGAAATACCCTGAGCACCTTGAGTTGCTTGATTACCCTGAACACCCTGAGCATTTCCTGCAAAACCCTGAACACCAATACCTTGGAGACCCTGGAGTCCCTGATTACCTTGAGTACCCTGATGACCTTGGACACCCTGAAGACCCTGAAGACCCTGAAGTCCTTGAACACCCTGATGTCCCTGAGTTCCAAAATGACCCTGGACACCTTGAGTTCCTTGTACACCCTGATCACCCTTAAGTCCTTGGGTTCCTTGAATACCTTGATTAGCAAGACCCTGGACACCTTGTTGTCCTTGGGTACCCTGAATAGAAATATCACCAATATTAACCCAGAGACTACCACCTTGATAGACCCAAATGTCTTTGGTTGCGTTATCAATTACAGCTTCACCAGCATTAGCACTTGGAAAAGCATTATTTAGAGTTGTTTGTGGATTATTTGGTGGGTCAACATTTACGTCTGCAACCGTTCCAATAATAACAATACTTCTACCAATTAGACCTTGTACACCCTGTGCACCTGGTGAGGACTGAACACCTTGTAAACCTTGTTGACCTTGTACACCCTGGTTAGATATACCCTGGACACCTTGTTGTCCTTGGACACCTTGATGACCTTGGGTGCCCTGAAGACCCTGAAGACCTTGAAGTCCTTGGACACCCTGATGTCCCTGGGTTCCCATATTACCCTGGACACCTTGATTGCCCTGAAGTCCCTGGACACCTTGATTGGCAAGACCTTGGATACCTTGATGTCCTAATAGACCCTGAGTTCCTTGTGCTCCCTGAAGTCCTTGAGCTCCCTGAGTTCCTTGTGCGCCCTGAACTCCTTGTGTACCTTGAGTTCCTTGAGCACCTTGAGTTCCTTGAACACCCTGAATACCTTGAGATACAAGATCAGTTCCTCTGATCCAATATCTACTAGATTCATCCCCACCAATTGCAACGACTAAGTACTGATCACCTGCTGGTGCTGGTTTTGCCCCAACAGAAGATACACCAACTAGTGGATCACCTAAGTCGGGTTCCGCTTGATCTAGACCCAGAAACTGGTATCTATCAGTAGTTAATCCAGAAGCATTAAACTTCCTTTCTCTTCCAGAGTTATACTTAGCCATTTAAATATTACTGTTTTGCAGTTTCGAGAATGCTTAATACTAATTCGAGTTTAGACTCTTCAGATGCTTGAATTTTAATAACGTCATTCGTTTCAAGTGCCAATCTTCCGTCAGGAATTAAATTAGCACTATCATTATGAAGGATTGGGAAATCACTTGCAAATTTGAAGTCAGTTGGAGACTCCGTACCGCGAGAGTGAGTTGCTGTCACGCTACAAACACCTGACGTGGCAGTGTTAGTAACCTGAGAAAGAATCACAATGGATGCAACTCCAATGGGACACGTATAGATACCCACATTGTTCGTGGTAACTCCAACGCGAATAGTTCTAAATTTATTAAGAGCAATAGCAGCCATTTTTGTTACTTAGCGAGACCAAGGATTAGAGGTGTTACTGTATTTAACAGACTTTGATTGAAGGCTCTACCAGAGATAGTACCAGTCAATTGATTAATGACGATATCATCACCAATCTGGAAGTTACCTGCCTGGTTGGTACTTGTATAAATGATTTGACCACCATTTAATTTAACAATTTCATTCTCTAGAATTGTCACGCCACCAAGAGCAGGTTTCGCACTTGCGATATCATTTCCAGAACCAACCCATTCAAATGAATGAGAAGATGTAATCTGTAAACTGAGTCTACTGAAATACGCAGTAGTTCCGGTGCTAACGGTATTTAGGAGGTTTTGAGTAAGTACAACTGTAGAAATACCAGCGATTGGTTTAGTTGCACTTTCAACAGTATAATAAATTGGGGACATCACGGCAGTAGCAGCAGCACCAACTCCTCCTCCACCACCAGTGATGGTAACTGTTGGAACTCCCTCATACTGACTACCAGTACTAATGATGTCGATAGATGTCAATTCGCCACTTTCAACATCAATAGTTGAAACTGCCTCTGCAGTAATTCCACTTGGTCCTGTTGGCGATCCAATAGTAATTGTTGGTGCCTGGGTAAATCCAGATCCACCATTGGTAACATCAATCTGAAGAACAGATTTATAAAGTTGACCAAAGTAAATCGCTTGTCCATCATAAGGTCGGATAGTTCCAACACCAGTGATAGTTACAGTATCAGTTTCAATTGCTGCAGATCCAATAGTTTCCCCAGAGTATCTGTAGATTGAATCAGATGTTGCATCGCCAACACCATCAGAAACCAGACCAAGAGTTCCAAAAGAACTGTTGGAGTTAGTAATGTCACATTGTCCACCACTTCCAGTGAAGATTGAAGTATCATCACAGATGGTGAAGATAGAAACCAACTGAGCATAAGCACCATTGGTAATAGAAACACCAGTTCCTGCCTGGTTGAATTGAGTGTAAGAGTCAACACTCATACTACCAGTGACACCAATGTCATCCTTATCTCCAGGTTCTGCTGCCTTTCCATCAACCTTCATTCCAATACTTCCTGCAACAAAGTTGGTGCAGTTTCTAATGTATGGACCTTGATTAATTGGGCCAACACCACGAGAGTATGGAGATCTTGCTAGACCGCTACCAACATAATAATGATTGATCGTACTAATACCAACATTAGTAACAAACTGAGAACCTTCAGTGGTTACTCCAGTAACAGAGAACTCAAATCCTTGCGTTCCATCAGGGAATTTCGTAGTAGTGATACCAGATCCACCTGGACATGCAAACTGAAGATTTCTTAGAGTAACTTCATCTCCAACTCTTACATATGCACCTGGAGCAGTGATCGTAGCGATACCAGTTGCAGCATCATACATCATCGAAGTGATGCCAACAAAACGATCAACTATAACACCACCACTTACATAAGTGTGTGGAATCGTAGAGACACCAACGTTTGATACGATGGTATTATCATCATTAATTTTACTAACATAGAATTCAAATCCAAACTTACCAGATGGGAATAGTTGTGTGGAAATGCCACTACCACTATTACACTCAAAATTGAGATCTCTCAATTCAATAAGATCTCCAACTTTGACTTTACCAACAGAATCAGCAGAAGTAAGAGTTACAATGCCAGTGTTTCCATCATAAGTAGCAGTTGTGATACCATAAGTTGTATTAGTTCCGAAACCAGAGTTTCCAGGATAGTTGGTAGTAATACCAAGCGTTGCATCATTTCCATCAATACCATTTTGAATCATGCTGGTCACAACACCAACACAAGTATCAATAGCGGAGATTACATTCGCACAAGAGTTAACATTAGAATTGGATCCAGTTGCAGAGTCTGCCTGGATACTCATGTCTCTAATTTGATACTGGAGAGTTTGATATCCCCCATTCCAACTGACATTATTAACACAAGACTTAGCAATACCAACTGAATACTCAAAAGCATCAATAGTTGTAGCACCAAAACCAACAATGTGATCCAGACTTCCATTAATATCAAAGTATGACTTACCTGCACCTACACACTTAAGGTTGCCACCTCTAGTAATATCATGACACACTGCACGATATACATCCTTAATATCATCAACACAGTTGATGGAATCAATAGTGATTGCAGGGTTCTTATAGTCAGTGCTGGTTAAATATCCAACTGTTTCCTGAGCAATGAAGTTTAGATTATCACGGATTAGTCTTGCTGCATCAAAGTATCTATCATTTGATTCACCAAGTAAAGGTTGGAATGCAATGATAGCAGCGGTTTTGGACATCTCTGGTCCAACGAAACTTAAGTCAGTTACGTGACAACTGTTGTTAACATGAAATAGATCAAGGTCCGTGTACCTAGCAGTAATGATACAGTTTCTAAGTTCAGTACCCTCAATCGCAACCTTCTCCTGAAGCACGATTGGATTATTCTCAATATAAGTTCCAGGGAATACTTTAATAGTATCACCCTTTAGTGCAATTGAAGCAGCACCCTTGACAGTTCTCTTAGGATGATTCTCTGCAAGACCAGTATTATCATCGTTACCATTCTGAGCAACGAAGACAGTTCTACCAACTGGTTTATAAGCATCGATAGTAACTTTACCTTTACCCGAAGTTTGGGTAGCGGTCATATTGATGCCAATACTTGGCACTATCTGAGTTACGATTCCAACAATCGTGGAACCCTCACCAAAGTAACTACCAGCAGTTACATTATCAGAAACTTCAACACTACCCTGAACATCAATTTCAGCATTTGGTGTGGTTGAACCAATACCTAAGCGGTTAGTTCTAGGATTGAAGACTAGTCCGTCAGTACTATCTTGATAGATGCTCTGACTTACTATTGCATTATCTTCAACGAAGACCATTCTAAAGATCTGATCCGCATCAGTTGGATATGCAGTAACAGATAGAGCAGATCCTGCAGCGAGATCACTAGGAATTGACCAGAAGTTCTTATCAATACCGTTAGAAGTTAGTAGTTGTCCTGCAGTACCACTACCATTAGAAACATATAATTTACCAAATAATTGCTGATCACCTTGAACATCAAGAGTGTACTGTGGAGCAGTACTATTAATACCTAATCTATTATTTGTAGCATCAAAAGAAATTCCAGTTTGATCAATATAAAGAGGTCTTACACCAGTACCATCTCCAAGTATTGGACTGTAAACCTGATTATTTGCAGCATTAATATTGGGGTCAACCTCAGTCTTCCATTCTGGTGGGAGATTTGGTCCTCGTGAGAATAAGACATCACCAGCATCTCCAGTATCATACTTTCTGGAAATTACTAATACACTGGTGTCAGTTCCAGATGTTAAATTATGATTCTTATCTAGTCTAACACTGTTTACACCAACACTAACAATAACAGTTGGTGGACTAATATATCCTTTACCGTCAGAGGTAATTACATCCTGGATTCTAATATTGGTGGTGGTAAGACCACTAATAACATCAGGTTCTAGAGAACTAAATGAACCTGTAACATTTACTGTGACTGGGTTTCCAGCATCAAGGGCGACTCTCATGTCGCCGCCTAGTGCTATTGTATTTCTAACATCAACGGGGAAAAGGGGATTGGTTGTCCCAAAGCCGACCCGACTATTTGAACTATCAGCAACGATAAGACTATCTGCTACCTCTAGACCATTTTTTACAATAAAGTTCTTATTGTTCGTTGCCATAGGGTTTCACTCTCCACCCCGAGTGTGATATTTTACTTGTATATTATTTAGTAACCTCCAGACTTGAGACTATTAATCTCTTCCTTAAGATCTTTCACCGCTTCAATGAGAACTGCAACCAAGTTTTGATATGCTACAGATTTCATTCCATCAGGACCTTCCTTGACAAGTTCTGGGAAAACTTTCTCAACCTCTTGTGCAATTACACCAACTTCACGTTCATTATATGTCTTACCAATACGGTTGAAGTATACACCTCTCAGGTCCAAAACCTTATCTAGTGCGTTTTCAATTCCAGTAACATTTTCCTTCAGTCTTTCATCTGAAGATGCTGTAACTGTACCACTGAACAGCGCGTTGCCATCCGATTGAAGTCGTAGTGCTTCGACTGGATTTGCTGCACCCGTTGCACTTTGTACTCCAAAGGAAAGTCCAGTCTGACCTTGAGTGCCCTCGTAGATTCCGTAGATATATCCACGAACTCCATCGTTACCAATGACTTCACTTTCAAACTTCAGTCCACCAATCGTCTGACCAGATGTAGAAGTAGTGTCGGTATTGTTGAAGGTAACATTCTTACCATTCGCATCTGCTACATCGTTCTGTATAGTCAGATCAGACTTAACTGTTCCACCACCACTAAATGTAGTTGCACCAGTAATATCTACGGTACTTGCAAAAGTGGTGATACCAGTGTTAACATAGAGTCCAGAACTAATGTTGAGATCTAAGTGTGCAGTATTAAACTGAGTTACACCATCTGCTCTAATACCACCATTTACAAAGAGACCAAAGTCCGCTAATGCGGTATCGGTAGCAACACCAACTTTAGATGTAGTATGGATACCAATTGTATCTGCAACCCAGACATCAGATGCACCAGTTAGTCCGTTTGCATTACCAAAGAAAGTTCCATTGAATGTTCCAGTATAGTTACCAGCAGAATCTTTAACTGGACCAAACTCTCTCCACTCATTGTTCAGGGTATAAACCCAACCGAGGTCACCACCATCTGTTGTCTTATCTTTAAAGACAACATCACCAGGGTTACCAGCGAGCGTTGGAGTGGAAATACCTACAGTATATTTTCTAGATACATTAGAGTCTCCTTGTAGAAACAAACTCTTCGCTTCCATACCCTTGGGAGAGTTGGAGGTTAGTTTGTTGTTAATGACGATAGGTCCATTAAACTCAGAGATAGAAGTTGAATCTGGTCCACCCTCAACTCTAATCGTATCATCGATAGTAATGGCATCAACGTCTAAGACATTACCACCGAGATTATCAATGACATTATCAGTATTTTCTCCAGTAACTCTAACTAGAGGAGTTTCAAATACGCGGTCATTACCACTGGAAGCACTAACTCTCTTATTGCCAACATAGAAGTCACCATCATCATTCATTCCGGTGAATACAACTGCACCAGCACTTCTCTTGAATGACTGGGAAATGATTTCTTCCTGTGGAGTAAGTTGTCTAGTTTGCTTCTCTGGTAAACTGGTTGAATAGTTACCAGGACCATAACCAAGATATTCAAAAGTATGACCAGAAGCACGGATGATTGAGAATCTTCTGAGTTCGATTGCTTTTGCATCAATTCTACGAACTACACTACCATCAACGTGAGTTGCTCTCTTAGTTCCAAGTAATCCTCTGAACGCAGTTACAGTATTAGAAGTTACACTAGTCTTAATTCTAAGAATCTCATCATCAATTTCAAGGTAATCACCAACGTTGAAATCATAGTTAGTAGCACTTGTAATACCGATAGTCTCAGTATTCTGATCAGTAATCGCCGCAGATAGTGTTGTAGTAATACCAGCGTAGATTGGTGTAATTCTTCCAGAAACAGACTCATTTCTCTTGGTGATATTACCACCACTTGAACTAAATGATAATCTAAATGCTAGAGGATTATTGACACTTACCGCTGGGGTAACAGTACTTACACCAAGATTAACATTAAAAGTAGTTGTTGAAGTAACCTCATCAACTAAGAAGTCACCATTATAAAGGTCTGCAGTAAATCCACGGACTCGAACTTTCTCATCCTGACTGAATCCATGAGATTCCTTGGTAGTGATACTAGCAATACCAGTCGTAGCACTAAATCCTAATGTGGAAATTCCGACTGATTTACCAATGACCGTTACTGTTGTGTCATCATTAATAGCAGAAGAAATACCAGTTGTACTAATACCAATCGTATCAAGTGCATCTGCACTAAATTGATATCCATTATTGACACTAGTAATTAGATAAGTCTGCTGAAATCCAAGTAATTCGTCTTTAGTAATTCCCTCAAGGTCAACAATATCACCGACATTATCGTAGATTTTATCTACTGTTAGAGTTCCAGCAACGTGACTAGTAGTAGTTGCAATACCAACAACGGTTAGAGTATCACCAACAACATAGTTGGAACCACCATCCATGATCTTAACATCAGTAATGGTACCAGCAGCACTGACCTTAACACTTGCAGTAGCATCAACACCAGATCCACCAGTAAGAACTGCATTGTAATAAATTCTTTCTACACCATCACCATATCCAGTTCCAGCAGTACCAACATTAACTACAGTAACTCTATTCAGTCCATGATGAATCTTTGTAGAAATAGTATTTCCTACACCAGCATTAGTATTAAGATCGGATACACCAATACCAACACTAAAATCAGAATTATACTTCTTAAGATTCTCTTTGGTTACACTAAGTTCAGGATCATTTACAACAACCTGTCCGATTGGACTTGATTGTGCATGAGAAGTTGCTGCTCTAGGGTTCGAATTAACGTTATCTCTATTATACTCTGGGAACAAGTTCTGTAATGGTTGACTGAACTTGTAATCACTATTATTAAATGGTGCTACAGTTGGATTAATAGATGCACTAATTGCAGTCAGATGATAGATGCCATCTTTCTGTCCAGAAATATACTGCTGAACCTCAGACCACTGATATCCATAATAAGTATTCTTAGATTCTTTCTTAGAGAACCTAGGAAGAGTATCGTCTCTCAGATAGTCATTTGTATTATTAAAGATTCCAGGGTTAGTAGTCTCTGCAACAGTAAAGACTTTAGTTGTGGGAGTGCTTGCAACGGTATAAACACCATTGAATCCTAGATTGTCCTTTCCATCAGTATTCTGTGAACTCTTAATCTTCTTGACTTCTACTTTATCACCAACAAACAATCTGTGAGGAAGTTCGGAAGTGTAAGTTGCAACGTCAGAAGACCAAGAAGCAGTCTTGATTAGTTTAACGTTTCTAAGTTCATTCTCACTGCTAAGGGTTACTGTTTCTGGAGTATAATATCTTATAATTTCAGAATCAGTAAATCCAGATGAGTTGCTGGATTCTTGAATAGTGAATCCATCTGATGGTTGTCTTGCTACAACTTTAGAATTTTTTGGAATTACATATCTAAACTTGAAGATCTTATCCTGAATATTTCTGGGATCAGGAGTTCTAATAAAGAATGATCTAGGAGTTGCTGCACCAAGAGAACCAGTTCCCAAAGCAGCAATCTGAGAATATATGTCATTATTCGTAGAGAATACATTAATATACCAGTTACTCACACTAGAATCATACTGAACTGGGTGACCAATGTCTCCAGAAATCTTATCTGAAACTCTACTTTCAACAGTAAGAACTCCACCGGCAGAGTTCAAACTAGTGGAAACATCATTAAGTGCATCATTGAGAGTTTCTGCAAGTTTGATCTTCTTATTTGCTCCTGGATTAGTGATTCCAGTTCCAGAAGTAATAACAAAGTAAACTTGATCTGGTTTAATACCATCTGGTAAAGAACCATCTTCAGAAATAATACGAACACTTTCTCCATTTACAAAGTTGTGTGCACTCTGTAAAGTAATTACATAAGGACTAATGTTGGAAATATCATTAGTAGTTCCAATTCTTCCAACTTTATGTTGCTTCTTATATGAAATTGATGTCGTACCTGCCATAGAAATCTTGGCAGTATAATCAGAAGATGCTCCACTGTTATTGATGACAACATTTAATAGGTCACCATTCTTTGCACCAACTCTAAATCCATCAAATACACTATCGGGTGGAATATCCTCATTAGTTTGTTGATATAAGTATAGTCTACTAGTATTCGCAACAGAAGTAGTAATACCAACATCTACTGAATAATATTCAATCGATGTATCTACTTCAATATTCTCTTTTGGATTGATAATATGAGTGATGAAACCAGCATCATCTCTCTCAAAAGAATTAAGTTTGGATCCTTTAGATGCAAGTGAAATAGCACCAAAGTTTGAGTTTGAGTTCGTTACTGATTGATCACTACCACTTTCACTAACAAATTGAGTAGAGTAACCAATAGCGAAAATAGACACCAACTGCAGGAATGCATCATTGGATGACTTTATATGGTAGTTATTATATGCGGGTTTGTAAACTGCTAGAGTATCAGTATGCAAAGTCGCAATAGTGGTACTATCATCGTATGCACCAGTACTATCATTATACTTTACAAATGCCTTATCATCTTTCTGTAAACTGATACCCGTAAATTGGGCAACGACCATGGACTTGAATCCAGATGCCTTGTTACCATCGGCGTGCATACCACACATACCGAAAACAGATCTCAGAGAGATGTTGAAGATATATGGAGAAGCACCATTAACAGTATCTACAACAACATTCAATGTTGGTGCAGTTCCAGATAAGTTTGGTGAGGGATCAAATGGTGCAGATCCAATTTGATACTGAATCTCAGTATCACTAACAATCTTAGTAACATTAAATGATCCATTATATCCTAGAGCATTAACACCAGCAATTCTGATTGGTGTATCTACATTTAACTCTTGGAAATCATTCTTTAAGAATACAGTAATAGTCGGTGATGCAGTAACAGAGTCACCTGCAAAGATTGAAGTGATGCCAACTTCATCACCCTTGTTTCCAACAATCTCAAATTCTGGATTGGTTGGTTGAATATCAATGTTCGCACTTGGGTAATCTGGTTGAATTTCTCTACCAGATGCAGAACCATATGCAAGTCCAATCTTCTCGTAATAGATTTCTAGATCAGTTCTAGTAGTAGAATAAGTAAGGAAAGTATCATTAATGTCAAGATCATTAATACCATCTGCATACTCAAATGCAGTTAGTTTATGGTGTGAGAAATTTGGTACAAACTTGTTTAGAGTATAGTCCTTAAATACTGTTCCATTAGGATCACCATCAAATATACTGAACTGCCACAGATAACAACCACCAGTCAGTCGGAAGATTGCACTTCTTTCAATATCATCATTCTCTGGGTCGGGAACATAAGTAGGAATGATCTTAGTCTTTCTCAGATCCATGCCAACCAAAGATGTACCTCTAGGTACAATGACACCACCCTCAACGGAGTTGAGTTTATACAGGTCATTTGAAGAATCTGTTAAATCAAAATTAGTTCTAGTGTCAAACTCAAAGAAATTCGCACTACTAGTTCCGTTTCGTAATCTATAATTTCCTGCACTTATAGGAATCCATCCAGGTCTATTATCTACAATGTGCTCTCCAGGGTAGACCATAATAGTGGTCTTACCAAAACGATCATTATCTAACCCAACTTGATACGAAAATCTAGACGCTTCAATCAATGCCCTTTGAATAGTTTTAAAGGGACGAGCAAGTGAGTTGCCCTGATTATCAATGGCGTCAGTAGAGTCTAAACTACTGGGATCTACGTATAGAACTTCACCTTTAATATTTTTCAGAAAGTTTTCTAATCTGGAGAGACCCATCTTATTACTACAAATATTTTGCGTTAAAGTTATTTATCATAAGAAAAAAATCATTTATTTATAGGTTGCAACTGCCCAAGGTTGATACCCATTTGTAGCAAATCCCATGGGAGTTTCAAGATTATGATCAGGATTATATGGATGATTCTTAAATATAAACTCGACTTTATTACAATCCTTCACATTAAATATGGCAACATATTTAGAATCACATAACCAATCTTTAAAATATGTTGTTTGGTCACCAAAACTCATTTTACAAATATGTCCTAGAGTTCTAGTTGAAATATCATCAAAACTCAATTCAAAATTGGGTGACATAATATCATCATACACACTCACTACCAAAGCATCTTCATGAATTTTATCTGGTTCGGGAAGATCATTTACATTTTCCCACCTTACATCATTATAATGTTTATTAAAATAATAATTATCGTATGCTTTCAAAGTTTTATAGACTCTGGAGTCTAGTGTATTCTCTTCAATAACTGAACTGATTCCAGTATGATCTCTCAATGAATGATTATTTTCATTGAATAGTCTTTCACCGTACCATTCATGAACATCAATAGATAATGCATCGGGTATAGAAATAAAATTGTCTGATGCAATCTTTTTAAACAACTGCCATGTTAGTATTGCTCCTTGGCAAAATATTGCAGAACTAACAGTTTCACTTACAAAAACATCAATCTTATGTTTAAATTGACTTAAATTTCTTACATGCCAAAAATTAAAGTTTAGTACTTTGAATCTAGAACTATCAAAATTTGCTTGAAGTAATGTTTGAGTAATTGCACACCGATCAGTACTAGTCTCAACAGCATAAACAAATTTCGCTCCAGCATCAAGAGCGTAAAAAGAAAGAAGACCAGTTCCAGATCCCATATCCAAAACAATTTTATCTTTGACAGACTTGTCTATAGCGTCTTTGTAAAACTCATTTCTCAACTTATCATTCACTAACGTGGAGTGAACAACTAAGTCTGGACAAAAATAATTCATTCCTTATCACCTAACATATATTCTACCGTATTGGCAACATCGTTCATTGCATCTCTCAATTTCTCATGTTGTCCAGCATGTTGCTCTACTTTCGTAACACCATTCTTAAATTCTTCACAGAGAGTCCATCTCCATTGACTCATACTCTTAGAGTACCAAAGATTAATTTTCATATCAGTAGTCGGTTGGAAGTAATTCTGGATTGTCTACTTTAATATCAAATAAACATGGGTGCGCTTCTTCACACATCAAGTATGAAGATCCCTTGTATATGTCATCTAACGTATACGATTCATTACTATTAGCAGTATCCATAGAAAATTCAATAGATCCCATATCATCAATATCATCAAATGTAAATGGAATACCATTCACAAAATACATCAAAACAATTTTTTTAGTTCTGGTGTATGCTAGGTCTTGGGTAAACAACCAACGTGGTACTCTTTCCAACTTTAGCATGAAACCCCCCTATCCTACGGATATTTATTATGATCCTTCATCGTGTTCAGTATACAATCTGATCAATTCAACGCACTTATCATACTCATCATACGGAACAACAGCAACTACTTTGTCATTATGTGATATTTTAATGACTTCACCAGATTCAACCCTCTCCATATACTCATCGAAGTTCTCTTCGAAGTTTTCAACTGTCACTATCATACACATAATCAGGTTTGTTGTACTTTAAAAATTCCCAGAACGTCATTTTCATTTCTTTGTTTGTCATACCGCAATGTTTTGCGGCAGCAGGTAAAGTAATCTTAGCACGAAACAATGCCATGTTTGCTTCATTGACAAGTTTTGGTGTAGTTTTTACTTTTTCCTCAGTCAATTTGGATTCATCAATTTTATATAGTGCCATAAGATTATCTTAAACTACATTAAAAAATTTGTCAAATCTATTGAGGTTTTTCTATATCACTTCTTTCAGCAATAATCATATAAAAGTAGTCCATAGTTGGACATCCTTGACTTTGAATGTGGACTTCAAGTTTTTCTTTATCGATTCTTCTTACAATTAGATTTTGCTGTAATCCATATGGAGTTACTTGAACAGAAATATTCTTCCAGTTTATAATCTCCCCCCACTCTTCGGGAAGATCAATAATAGGTTTGTTCGTTCGTCCATGGACAAACACAGTATTTTCTGGTGAGTTTGTAGGTCCATAGACTACAACACCTTTTTTAAGATTAATTCTCATGGTTAATCGAAAGCGTTAATTTGAATTTGGCCAACTGTATATGTTCTAACTGGTGTTGTATTAATTCCAGTGTTCATATCATTTCCAGTATTATATGTAGTAATTCCAATATTACTAGTACTGAACCTCAATGCATCTTTCAATTCTCTAATTTCCCTTTCAAGTTCTCCAATAAGACCTCTAATAGAACTAATTTGTATATTAATATCATCTCTACCCTTCCTTACAGCATTTGAAAACTCCATCTTATCATTGAGTTCAGTATTCTTTCCAGTTACTGATGCGACCGCATTGGCAGCAGTAGTAATCGCATCATTCAAAGCATTCGTTATAGTAGATGTACAAGATGGAAGACTAGAGACATAATTTTGAAATTGATATATTCCCGAAGTACCAAAACTTCCACCCGGAGTATTCTGTGTCAATGTAAGTTTATCCCCTTCGCTTGCATATGAAGTTGAATTCGTTGGATTAGTAATTGGTGCATAATCAAAACCAATTCTATGGTATAGGTGGTCAGCACCAACAGACGGTTCTTCATACCCCGCACCAAGACTTTCTAATTCTGGTCTCCAAGTTCTTTTAGCACTTGAGATTCCAGTACGATTTAATTCAATCATCGTACCAATACCAAGAGTATTCAGATCCATAGTACCTATGGTCTGTGGAGAAAGTGGATTAGTAAACAAAGGTTGTGTTACAGATTTTATATCTTCAGGAGTTCTAAGAATAGTAAACGTCACTTCACTTCCATCCGATTCTGGGTAACTCGCAGATCCAATAGTTTGAGAATCTATCGTATAAGTATTCAGAACCTCATCAAAAGGTGGACCAACTGTAACCTTAGGTGTAAATGTATATCCAGATCCAGGATTAGTTACATTAATTGAATCGATAGTTCCACCAATAGAAACAGTTGCAGTAGCAGCAACACCAATGTTTAAAGGTTCATCAATAGTGATTGACGGTGGTGATGCTAGTTTATACCCACTTCCAGCAGTAACAACAGTTATACTATCGACTTCACTTCCAGAAAGAACCGCCGTTGCAGTTGCAGTAACGATACCAGTATTACCATATAAGATTGATGGATCATCAGTATATCCACTTCCACCACTTGTAATGGTTACAAAACCAACAGTTCCATTTGGAAGAACATTTATATCTCCTGTTGCAGTCAACCCTTGGAAGAAATTAGTTTCACTAGCAACTGTAGTACTCAAATTAATCGCTGCTCCACCTTGTGTTGCTGCAACTTGAACGCTAGTACCATCTGAATTCACAACAAAGTACACAGTCTGATCGGTCAATCCAAAAATATTTCCGGCAGTATTACCAGCACCAACATTATATCTAATTTGTGTATCATTCTGGTACGGCTGTGTGCCACCACCAAGAGTTATTCGATCTGTTCCTGCATTGATTTGACTATTAGAATTAAATGAGAATGTTATTGGATCAGCAAATGTAATAGTGGGAACTTGAAGATATCCAATACCTGCAGAGTCAGTCGTAACACCAGTAATTGTACCCAAAGCACCAGTGTTTCCAGATCCAACTGCTGAAGCATGAATTGGTGCTATCACAGTAACAACAGGAGCAACAGTATAACCGACACCAGAGTTAGTTACTGTAAATGATGAAACACTACCAGATGCACTAATCGTTGCTGTTGCAGACGCTCCAACGTTGCCTGGAGGATCAATTACAACGCTTGGAACAGTACCATAAGTGTATCCACCGCCTTGTTCAAGAACATCAATACTATAAACAGATGTTGCAGTAACTTGTGCAGATCCAATTCCAGTTACTAAATTTGTTCTACGTGCTAAAGATCCTGCTGTCGTACCAATACCAACAATTTTGGCAGTAGATTCTGCAGTAATACCAATAACACCTGCTTTCTTACACTGAACAAGATTTCCAACAGTACCAATCCCCGCTTGAGGAATAAGAAACTGTGTATTGATAGAAGTAATTACAGTGGATCCCGCCCCAATAATTCCAGTAAACTCACCAACAAAAGAATCAAATACATCATGAGTTAGTGGTTGATCATAATATTTTGCACCAAAGAAGTTTTCCTTCTCCATTGCAAATCTGTCAGAAGTTTTATTGCTTACCTTTCCAGTATCAGTAATACGTTCAAGTGTTTTACCATCATCATAAGGAATAGAAAGTCCATATCTACCTCTTAGGTAAGCACTATAGAATCTGTTCCATGGTTTATCTGGTTTAAATATAACAATATCCCTATACCCATTTGGAGACAATTTAGTACATTCCAAATCATATATTAGACGATCACGAGTTCCACCCTTGGTCTGAACTGCTTCACTTGTAATGCCAACAATTCTCCAGAATAAATCGGTTCTACATGGAGAATCAATACGATCTTGATATGCAGTCTGTTTATCTATGATTCTATTATTTGCACTATCAATAATTTCAACAACATTTTTATCGACAGTTTCGACCATCGCTTCATGTGGTCTCTTACTCAAATCAAGCACAGTAATTTTTTCAAGATAGAACTGCATCGCTTCCTCTCTATCTTTCAACTTCTGATAGAGAGAGTCAATAGATTCTTGTTGTAATGTGCCGATCATATTCCTTTACTTGATGAGATATTTATTTGTTTACTACGAATTCGTTACTATTTCCCGGATAATCCTCAGGAGATGTTCCCTCATATTCTGGGATTAGTTTCTCCCCATCAATTCTTTCAGCATAGACAGTATAACTATAGTATGTTGATCCAGCAGTATTATTTCTAACGTGAATCTTATTTCCCTCTATACCTTTTACATATAACTCTTGCCAACCACTTAATGGTGTCAATGTAACAGTAATACTATCATAATCAACAAAGGTTGTCCAGTACTCTGGCAAATCAATAGTCAACTGATCAGTCTTTCCTCTAATATAAACGTCAGCACTTGGGCCTTCAAGACACACATGCCTCAACCTCCACCCATCTTTTGTTGGGTGAGGTAAATCAAAAGACTTTTTAGTTGCAAACAAAACTGCGTCTGTTACATCCAAACGAATTTGAGTTGGTCCAGTCAGTGTACCAGCAATAAATTTTGCACCAATGTCAGCTTTTGCACCTACTCTCGCTTCAGCACCAACTTGTGCCTGTGCACCAACTTCAGATGTAGCACCTGTTTGCGCTTCTACTCCCGTTTTAGTTTTAGCACCAATCCAATTAAATGCACCCAGTCCATTCGCACTACCAAGGATATTAAATGCTGGTGTTACATAAGTTACTGGTCCAATAGAAATCCAGTTGGTTATGATTGTTTGTGCGACAACACCAACAGGACCAAGTGGATCACCAAGGACAACGTTCTGTGGTAGTGGTGGTGATGTTGGACCACTCCTAATCCACATAAATGGTGCCGCTTTATATTTGATATCCGAACTACCGGAAATCATTACATTAGCAACAGGTATAGGGAATGATAATGGGTCACCAAGTAGGGATGCATGACTAGCATGAAAAGATCCCGGTAGACCAGAAATTCCAGTGACTGGAACTGGTGGTCCTACACCAATTGGATTTGCCGAAACGACAAGTTGTCCACTAAAATTAGCGTCGTCTAATTCAAACATATCTTAACTTGCAATATCGAATATTTTTTGTATAGTTTGGATAAGTTCTGATGGACCATTATTAGTAAGGATTCTTGGGAGTCCACCAAGTCCACCAAGAATACCACCAGTACCACCTTTAACAAAAGCACCACTTAGATATAATATATTAGATGCAGTGACATAAACATTTGCACTGGATGTTAATGTAGCACCAGCAGTTCCAGTAAGATCAAGTTTCTTTGCATTTATTGTGGTTTTGTTAGTAGATACAATATTTACATTACCAGTTTTACTACTAGATCCACTGGCAACAATGTCTACAGTTTTACCGTATATTCTAACTCTTCCCGATGGCGCACCAATAACAACATCACCTTTCTTTGTACGGACAAAGAATCCAACATTGTCTACTGGTTGATCTCCACATTCGATCTGAAAAACACCTGGACATCTATTAGTAGTACCACCAGCAAATTTACCAGTCTCATGAAGTGAAATGTAGTGTGCAGACCTCAAATTGGGACTACCTGCTTCAAGTTGAATCGCATTAATTGTATTCGTCTTTGGATCCAAAGTTCCAAATCTAAGACGACCATTAGTATAGTTGCCTTGTTGAGTTGCGTATGCGTTTAATTCTTGTGCCATTATACCTTACCTACGCAATATAATTTAGTATCCATAACCACCACCTCCCCCAGGAGAAGGTGAAGGAGATGGTGCTGGTGCAGGAGATGGTGTTGGTGCGGGCACAGGCGTTGGAGATGGGTCAGGAGTCGGTGTAGGGGATGGTATAGGAGTTCGTGTTGGGTTGGGTGCACTGCTTGAAGATTCTGTGGTAGGTGTGGAAGTAGTACCCGTTTGAGTTGTTCTTCTTCTATTCAAACTTTCTTGAGCAGTATTATAAATTGTATCATGATATCCATCAATGTGAACATCACCAACCATCTTAACTCCTGTAGATGGATGAACATGGAATGGTCCAGAATATGGTTGACCATCAACATATCCAATCGGTTTAGTCACAACAGGGACTTTTCCAACACAATCAACAACATCTATAGTTGCCAGTGAGATTCCATCCCTTACTTTATTATCTCTATCCATACATATGATTGGAGTAATTCTAGAATTAAATCCAGTATCACTCTCAATTATAACATCAACTGCCCCAGTAATTTCACTACCATGATCCAAAATAGTCAGTTTTACTAGTTGCCCATTAGTATTAAATGTTGGTTCAATCTTTGCTCCATTATCTGGAACAACTTTTACCTTATCAGTATCTTTATATGATATACCAGAAGTTTCAATAATTACACCACAAAGATAAAGAACAACTGGATATTTACCATTATCCAATATGGCATTTTCAACTGCTGTTGAGATCCTATCCTCTGTAGAAGCAGTGAGCACAGTATCAGAATCTACCTGATAAGGAATTCTGCTAGGAGGAAACACCTGATCACACTTATTTAACTGAATACTTTCACCAGGACTCAGTGGCAATTCATAAACACCATTAGATCTTCTCACATAAGTTTGATCTGCCTCCGCCCAAACTCTACCTCTACCACCAACAGATCCATCATATCGAGTAGAGAAACCAACACCTCTCTTTTTAACAATCACAGAGGTAACTCCATATTTGGAATAGTCGGGAGTCAGTGGACGTTTTTGAGTTCGCTCTCTAAACGCTGGGATTGGGCAAGTATCACCATCAGTCTCATCCTCTTCCCTATCTCCTGGAAGAGAATCACCAGGTGCGGGGAAAACTATTTCAGGAATTGTTGCATCATCATCAATTGGTCCAATTATTGCTTCAGCAACAACACCACGACCCATTCCACAATCATCAAGTATAGAAATGAATGGTGCTTTGGAGTATCCTCTACCAGGAGTTACAATATCAACACCAATGACTTGACCAAGAGTATCAACAATAGCATTTCCAGTTGCACCACTTCCACCACCACCCCAGAATACTACCTTAGGTGGTCCACAGAATATAGGTGCACCGTTACAAGAGAAATCTTTTAATGAACTTGTAATGTCAAATGCAAGGTCATTAACATTTACCCCAAGAATATTACCATCGTCATCATAAACAAAACTAACAACATCAGTAAATGAATCCTTAACTGCTATCGCTTGCTGTACAACATCAGTAATATTAAGTGAAATGCCAGAGAATCCATTTTGACCAGCAGCATCTAATATATTCCACTCCTTTGTTTCTGGACACTCGTCTTCAGGTTCACACTTAAATAGAGCAAGAAGATCTCCAATAGCATCAAGAACACCACTGACTAGTCCAGCAGCAGCACCAGCAAATCCAGAAATTTTACTAGCAAGACCAGTGATCATACTATTCAAGGCAGCAACAACAGATCCAAGAATACCAGTCAACATGTTTTCAATAGCACACAGTGGTGCATTGACAAATTGATCAATTGCATTCTGTAGGAAGTCTGCAATCATACCAACAAGTCCATCCATGATTTTATTGAATAAGCAATAAAGTGCTTCAATAAAAACATTCATCCCTTCACGAATGGTGAATCTTGCGTTAATTGGAACTACAGTAGCAACTGCTCTTCCAATCTCATTAACTTTCTTTGTTACTCTTTCCTGTATCCACTTAATTGCATCAGCAATACCCTTTGCAATTGTTTCAGCAGCATCAGCAATGTCTTCTAGAATGTCTGCTTCAATTCTGCTGATTTCTGCTTGAACATTTGAATTAATTTCATTAATTCTTTTCTTTGCATTTTCAACTTTCTGGATAAGTTTATCCAGTTCAGTCATCATTCCACCAGCATTGATAATCTCATGAGGACAAGGTATCTCACCAGTTTCTTCATTACCTCGGTAAATATCCGCTATTGTGCCAATAAGATTTGCATCCCACAAATATTCAATCTGCTTACCACCAGATTCTGCGAATGATGGTACTTGATATAGTTGCTCAGTAAATGGGAAAAACCCATCACTTAAAGGTTGAGTATAAGAAAGAACAGTTTTTCCTGGTTTATTACCGACCCAAGTAAGATAGTAAATACCACATATAACATATCCACCAACAGTGTCGCCTCTACGAATCTGTGGCGTCTCAGTGCCAGATCCCGCAGTAACCGAATTAGTTACAATCGCAAAAGGAAGTTCTGTGTCGTCTAAAGCAGTTTTTTCTGGTGGGTGTTCTCCAACAACTCTGACTTGTACTCTATATCCAAAATCATTTTCCGCTTGAGATTGTGCAGGAGATCTAAATTCCCCTGCAGTTTCAGACGCCTTCCTATTAACACTCGCGACAATTCCTTGCCACGAGATTGAGGATGACTTTGATGGATCGTAGTAGTCAGACATCAGTTATCAGTCCTCATAAACTAGACATTCTGGTTCTGATGGGTTAGCATCACAATACAGTTCTAGTGGTGATGGGTCATGATGATCACCTGCTTCAATCTCTGATTTATGATGTTCTGCATATTCTTCCAATTCATCCAATTCACCTTGAATGTGACGACGTTGATTGGGAGAAATCATAGGATTGTCAAGGATTTCTTTGTCCTTTGCAATGTGATTTTCGATGCTTTCCATTTATTTCCTTAAGTTGTAGGGGACATTGGTTTACGTCCAAATGAATCACGTACACAATGAAGTCGAGACCATGTACCGTCAGTTGTTAATCTATGACATAAGTCTGTTATCATATATAGGCCACTTCTTGTGGTGCTTGGATTAATACTGCGTTTATCTGAGGTAATTTCTGCAAAATCACAGTAAATAATATCCCCAACATTAACACCCACATCGCCAGCAATAGTTAACGTGAGTTTATTTGAATACATTTGATTATACCTACCTCTCGCCTGCCTGACAATCTGTTCAGGAGTGAAGTTTTGATCTAAAGACCTATTCAACTGATCTTGTACTGTCTTACCCTGAGGAAGAGATCCATTATCTTTCACCACAGTGTATGAAGCAGACTGATTTTTAATTTTCCAACCAGATGCTATTTCAGGAAACTCTTTTCCCGCATTATTAAAACCAAGTTGTTGACTGGTATGATCAAATGTTTGTACTATTATTTCTTCAGTTACAGGATCAATAGTCGTTAGTGTAGTATCAGTAAATGATCCAAGCATTAAAATATCTTCAAGATCATAGTTACTAGTAAAATGGTAATTGTATATTTTACTAGTATACCCCTCTGGTAATTTTGTGGTCTCATTTGCTATGTACTTCCTCTTAGGTTTTTGTGCAAAAAGAGTATCAATAGACTTAAATTTATATCCTTCAGAAGTTTCATAAAAGAAAAACCCAGCAAGAATACCCGGAGTCTTACTCTGTGAAGGTGTTGATTTTGATGCTAATTCAACACAAGAATAAAATGGTTTCTGCTTATTACCAATATATCTAAGATTGTTTTGTGTCTTCTCAAGATCTAAAGTTTTATTAGTCTTTAAATTTTTCCTAAGTATTTCTTCAACGATCTTTGATGGTTTATCATTATAAGAACCAAGAACTTTTGCACCCTTCAAATTATTATAAGTTGCCTCTTCCGACCACAAATCAATCTTGAATACTTCTTTTGAAACGTCTGCACCAACACCATAAATCTCCTTTACCATAAGAGGATTTTTAGTTTTTTTAGAAAACGTTACTCCACTACCTTGATTATCATTAAATTGTAGAGAAACAAATTCACCAACAGATGTCTTAAGAATA
>VMHT01004629.1_pt1 | contig 33612 bp, 33 predicted proteins | sample 4693611 | NCBI WGS metagenome assembly VMHT01 (sample SAMN12280063, study PRJNA550983) | marine metagenome | isolation source: seawater sampled from same location over 5 years 0.02-0.2 micron viral filtrate | place: USA: collected off the coast of southern California halfway between the port... ...
AGTATATTCTGTCTATAAATTTTGCAGTGACTTAGATTTATCTCAAGATATTGCTCAAGAAGCTTTTGTTAAAGCATATAATAATATTGATAAATTTAGAGGCGATAGTTCCTTTTACACTTGAATATACAGAATAGCTATTAATACAGCTAAAAACTATTTCTCTAATAAATCAAGAGGCGCTGAAACTTATAATGAGGACCTCTTAGATAATGCTTTATCAGATATGTCTCTTAATTCGGATAATCCAGAGACTTTGCTTGAGGCTGAAGAAATGAAGGATGCAATAAATCAAGCTTTTCAAAATTTACCTGATGAAATTAGATCTACATTATCTTTAAGAGAATACGATGGCTTAAGCTACGAACAAATAGCAAAAGTTCAAAATTGTCCGATAGGAACTGTCAGATCAAGAATTTTTAAAGGAAGAGAATTAATAAATGAAACTTTTTCTAAATTAGGCTTGTCTAAGACTTGGAGTAATTAATATGGAATCTAGTGTAGAGCAAAGATTATCACTACTTTTGGATGGCGAAACGTCTGAATTTGAAACGCGAAGACTTGTTGAAGATATATCTTCAAAACCGCATATGAGGAAGCGCTGGTTTGAGATGAATAAACAAAAATCAGCGCTTCATCGAAATCTTTTATTACCCAATCTCGACCTTTCCTCTAAAATTCAAAACGAACTCTCCAGAACACAAAACATCCTTAAACATAATCATAATTTTTCTTTGTTTCCTAAATGGAAGAAAATATCATATATGAGGACCTGTTCTTTTGTTATTGGCCTCTGTTTTACCTTCTCTGTCTTATTTTTCGAACTTCCTTCTTCTTCCAACCAAACCTTCCTCCAAACCTCAGCTCCCAAAACCCTAGTTTCAACAATTGACCCTATGATTCTTGATGATTTTGGTAAAAACTTTGATGGAAATCTTAGAAATTATAGATTCATTTCTAGTAATCAAGTAGAAGCTAACTACTTAATAAAAGAATCTAATGCTAACTTAAAGTTAAAATTCTTTTTGAAAGACAGGTCAAACGATTTTAAACTTTCATCAGTTTCTGATGGAGTAACTATTAATTTAAAAAAGGGCGATAAACCAATGATTATTAATCTATCAAGTGATAAATTATCAAATCAAAAGCTAATTAATATTTCTAATCTTTTTTTAAAGTAAAAAAATAAACTTTTTATAAATCATGCAAAAAAAAATCCTTATTTTTTTTATTCTTTTTTTCACAAGTCTCAACGGATGGCCACAAGAAACTAAAAATTTTTCGCAACTTCCAAACTTCTCTTCTTTAGCGGAAGAGGTAATGCCGGCTGTAGTAAATGTTAGCGTTACAAAAGTTATAAAATCAACAGCACAAAATGATCCAAGAAGAGGGCCTTTTAACGACCCATTTTTTGATGATTTTTTTGGATCTCCGTACAACCCTCCTAATCGAGATAGAAAAGTAGCTTCTGGAGGATCCGGTTTTATTATTTCCCAAGATGGTTACATTTTAACAAACCATCATGTTGTAGAAGATGCTTCAGAAGTAATAATAAGTCTTCAGGACAGAAGGGAGTTTTCTGCAGAAATCATAGGAAGTGATAAAAAATCAGATGTTGCTCTTTTAAAAGTTAAAACTGATGATAGCCTTCCTTTCCTTAAGTTAGGAAATTCTGAAAAAGTTAAGGTTGGAGATTGGGTAATGGCAATAGGCTCCCCTTATCGATTAAATGCTACCGTGACTGCTGGAATAGTTAGTGCCAAAGCAAGAAGTGTTCCAGGTCAAAGTACTTCTTATATTCCTTTCATTCAGTCAGATGTCGCTATAAATCCAGGAAATTCTGGAGGCCCTCTATTTAATCTCCAAGGTGAAGTTATTGGAATTAATGCCATGATTTATTCTAATCGAGGCGGTTATATGGGAATTTCCTTTACCATTCCTATAAATTATGCAGATGAGATAGTTAATCAAATAAAAGAATTTGGAATTGTTTCACGCGGCTGGTTAGGAGTTGCAGTTCAAGAGGTAACTAAAGATTTGGCAGATTCTTTTGGATTAGATGTTCCCAGAGGAGCACTAATCGGAAGCGTCTTGAAAGATAGTCCAGCTGAAAAGGCAGGTTTAAAAAACGGCGATGTTATTATAGATTTCGATAGTCAGAAAATTATTTACTCAGGAGACTTGCCGCTTATTGTTGGACGTATTCCTCCTAATAAGAGTGTAAAAGCAACGATTTTTAGAGATGGAAAAAAAATCCTTATTCCAGTAAAAATTGGCAAACTTGATGAAAAAATAGCCCAGGATACTTCTGTTGAAAAAAAAGAAAAAACAGGAAATATTTTAGGAATAACAGTTAAAGAAATTGCATCCTTAACCGATCAAGAAAAAAAACAATTGGGACAAGATAAAGGAATAGTTGTTTCTCAAGTTTTTCCTGGACCAGCCTCAGAAGCTGGCATTAAAAGGGGCGACATAATAGATAAAATCCAATTTAAAAACGTTAATGATATTGATGATTATGAAAAGATATCAAAAAAACTAAAGAAGGGTTCTACTATTGCACTAAGAATTATAAGGGATAGAAACGGTTCATTTCTTACCCTTAAAATTCCAAAATAGGACATAATGCCCGCATGTCCAGCCATGCTTCGCTAAAAAATATTCGAAATTTTTGTATTATTGCGCATATCGATCATGGTAAATCTACTCTTGCAGATCGACTCATTGAAATATGTGGCGGACTGACAGAAAGAGAAATGAAAAGTCAGGTTTTGGACTCTTTAGATCTAGAGAGAGAAAGAGGAATTACCATCAAAGCTCAGTCTGTATACCTTGAACACGTTAGCGGAGAAGACAAATATCAAATCAATTTAATAGATACCCCAGGGCACGTAGATTTTGCCTATGAAGTATCAAGATCTCTAGCTGCATGTGACGGAGCAATTCTTTTGGTAGACGCTTCTCAGGGCGTTGAAGCGCAAACACTATCAACTTGCTATAACGCAATTGAGCAAGGTTTAACTATTTTCCCTGTCTTAAATAAAATTGATTTGAAACAATCAGATCCAGAAAGAGTAAAGAAAGAAATAGAAGAGATAATTGGCATTGAAGCAAAAGATGCTCCAGCTATTAGTGCAAAAGATGGAAAGGGCGTAAAAGAACTTTTAGAAATGATCATAAAAGAAATTCCTCCGCCAGAAGGAGCAATAGATAAATCTCTTCAAGCACTTATCATTGATTCATGGTTCGATCAGTATTTGGGTATTGTGTCCTTGGTGAGAGTAGTAAATGGAGAAATAAATGTCGGAAGTAAAATAAAATTTTTCTCTAACAATAATGTTCACGTTGTAGAAAAATTAGGAGTTTTTACCCCTAAAAGATTTGAAAAAAATAAACTTTCAGCTGGAGAAGTAGGTTTTATTTGTTCTGGCGTAAGAAGTATTAAGGGAGCCCCAGTAGGCGATACTATTGTGTTGCCGGACAAAAATAATTCTCTGCCGGGTTTCAAACCAATAAAACCCCAAGTATTCGCAGCTTTATATCCTTTGGACTCTGGAGATTTTGAATCATTTAGAGAATCGCTTGAGAAACTTGCCCTAAATGATGCTGCATTGCAGTTTGAACCCGAGCAGTCACAAGCTTTGGGTTCTGGTTTTAGGTGTGGTTTTTTAGGCACACTTCATATGGAAATCATTATCGAGAGACTCCAAAGAGAACACGGTATCGATTTACTAGCCACTGCTCCAACTGTAGTTTATGAAATTTTATTAAAAAGTAATGAAATCATTGAAATGGAAAATCCAAGTAAGTATCCCGATCCAAGTTCAATAGAAGAAGTAAGAGAGCCCATCGCTTTATCAACAATCTTAGTTCCTGAAGATTATGTTGGTAATGTAATTTCTTTGTGCGTCGAAAGGAGAGGCAGTCAAAAATCTTTAAGATATGTTGGAGGCCAAATAGAATTAGTTTACGAAATGCCGATGAATGAAATAGTCTTAGATTTCTTTGATAAATTAAAATCAACAAGTAAAGGCTATGCTTCTCTCGATTATGATTTTATAAGATTTGAAAACAGTGACATAACAAGAATTGATATTCTGTTAAACGGTGAAAAAGTAGATGCCTTAAACTTTATGGTACATAGATCCAAAGCAGATTATAAGGGCAGAGAACTTACAAAAGCATTAAGAGAGGTCATTCCAAGACAAATGTATGATGTAGCTATTCAAGCTGCTATTGGCAATAAAATTATTTCTAGAGAAACAGTAAAAGCATATAGAAAAGACGTTACAGCAAAACTATACGGAGGAGATGTCACAAGAAAGAAAAAGCTTTTAGAAAAACAAAAGGCTGGAAAGAAAAAAATGAGACAAATTGGAAAGATAGATGTTCCCCAGGAAGCTTTTTTATCAGTGCTAAAAGTAAGTAAATAGTTTTATGTATGAAATTATCTTAATCTTTTCGACCATAACAATAGTTGCTCTATTCTTATTTTGGGTCTATTCAGAAAAGACTTTGGGAGGTAAGTACTCTAAATTAATCAGTACCATATCCTTTCCTTTTCCTTTAATTGCTTTGTATGCTGTTTTTAAATTAAACATAAGTTTTGGTTTTATTTTAGTCGGTCTGACTGTCATTTCTGCAATTGTATGGTTCTTGTCGTCATGGACTGACATTACAAAATTAAAAAAAGAGTCTCGTTCTTTCTTTTTAATTCTTCTCGCAATAACGATTTTTAGATCTTTCATTTATGAACCTTTTCAGATTCCAACTAAATCCATGGTTCCGCAAATTCAAGTAGGAGATTTTCTTTTAGTCGATAAATTTTCATATGGATTAAAAAATCCAATAGGTAGTTCGACATGGTTTAAAATTCAAGAACCAAAAAAAGGCGAAATGATTGCTTTTATTCCGGAACATACAATTTGTTCAGCTCCAATTGAAAACTCTTATCCAATGAGGAACTTTGATAGCTCGCAGGAATACCTATGGGAAAGATATCATGAAGCGTGCACTCCTTTGGGGCTGACTTTCGTGAAAAGAGTAATTGGTAAGGAAGGAGATGAAATAATCTACCGTAATAAGGAGATTTTAGTTAATGGAGTAAAATTAAACAGAGAATTTATATCCTCAAACAAAGAAGAAACTTTGATTCAGGAGTCTCAAGGAGAGTTTTCTTATCAAATAAGAATATTAGAGAATTTAAATAATCGACTAACTTTTGGAGCAGAACAAAAATGGAAGGTTCCAAAAGGATTTTATTTTGTTATGGGAGACAATAGAGATAATAGTGCTGATAGTAGAAGTTGGGGCTTTGTCCCCAAAGATAATATTATCGGCAAGCCAGCAATGATTTGGATGCATTGGGAATGTTTGACATGTTTGCCTTCATTTTCACGAAATACTTTTTTAAAGTAAGTATGGATTTTACTAAAGTAGAAGACTTAATAGGGTATCAATTCAAGAATAAGCTTTTTTTAGAAGAAGCTCTTACCCATAAAAGTAATAATGAAAATTTTAATAATGAGAGACTGGAATTTCTAGGAGATTCAGTAATCTCCTTGGTAGTATCTGAGGAATTACTTTTTAAAGGAACTAGTCTTGATGAGGGTTCTCTTAGTATCTACCGTTCGAAGATTGTCAGCAGATCTAACTTAAGCGATATCGGAGCTAAATTAAATCTAGATAAGCATTTGCTGGCTAGTTCTGCTTTAAAAAATAATCAAAATTTAACTAACAGTATAATTGGAAATACATTTGAAGCGGTTTTAGGTGCTGTTTTTCTTGATGCGGGCTACAAAAAGGCAAAAGAAATTATCCTTTCACTTTTAAAAATTGATTTCCTTTCCCTTGCTGAAGATGAGCAAAAAGATCCAAAAACTAGACTGCAAGAATTTTTACAATCTTCTAAAGAAGATCTTCCCGAATACCTCACGGTTGAAAAAAAATCTGATGCCGGTAACAAATTTGTTTCTAAGGTTTTTATCCCTAATTTAAGTTTAGATGAATCCGGAGAAGGTAAAACGAAGAAAATTGCCGAACAACGTGCAGCTGAAAAAATTTTAATTAAAATAATCTCTAATGGAAAATAAATTTGGTTTTGTTTCTTTGTCTGGGAGGACAAATGTTGGCAAATCGACCTTGTTAAATACTTTCTTCCAAAAAAAAATAGCGATTACCTCGAGAAAACCCCAAACAACAAGAAATCGCATCTTGGGTATACATTCAGAAAATAATTCCCAAATTGTATTTTTAGATACTCCTGGAGTTCATTTAGGCTATAAAAGACAACTTAACAAAGTAATGAATAAAATTGCTTCTCATTGTTATGAAGAAGTTGATCTCGTTTTATTTCTGGTTGATCGTTTTAAATGGCAAAAAGAAGAAGAGGCAATTTTAGAAAATCTCAAAAATTTAAATAAGCCCGTAGTACTCGTGATAAATAAAATTGATAGATTAAAAGACAAAGCAGAGCTTTATCCCTTCATTGATCAAATGAGTAAAAAATTTAATTTTGCTAACATAATTCCAATTTCTGCTTTGAGAAAAGAAAACATTATTGAATTAAAAAAAATTATATTAGATTCTTTGATTCCAGGTCCCTTTCATTTTCCCAAAGACGAAATTACAGAATTTTCAGACTCTTTTTATATCTCAGAAATTATAAGAGAAAAAGCAATTAATAGATTAGGAGATGAATTACCGTATCGTTTAAATGTGGTGATCGAAAAGATTAGTGAAACAAAAAAATTAAAAACCATTCATGCCGCTTTAATAACTGAATCAAAAAGTCAAAAGGGAATCCTTTTAGGCAAGCAAGGCAGTATGATAAAAGCAATTGGCATGGCATCAAGAAAGGAGTTAGAAAAAGAATTCTCAAAACAAATAAATTTGCAGTTATGGGTAAAGGCAAATAAAAATTGGACAAACGACATCAATAAATTAAAAAAATTTGGTTTTGGAGTTGATTATTGAAAGATTTTAAAGCGAATGAAACCGAAGCCATCATGTTACATAGTAGAAAGTATCGTGAAACAAGTTTAATTTGTGAGCTTTTTACAAAAAAAATAGGTCGCGTATCCGTTATTGCAAAAGGTGCAAGATCAAAAAAGAATAAATTTCAAAATATTACCTCTCCTAATGTTCTAGCTAATATTAATTTTTCTGGAAGATCAGAACTTAGGACGCTTACCGCTTGGGAGGAATTATCTTATTTTCAAATCTTAGGTAAGAATCTAAGAGTTTTGCTTTATTTAAATGAACTAATCTACAAATTACTTGAAAGGGAAAACAAACAAGAAAAAATTTTTAATGGCGTTATAAATCTCTATAAAACTTTAGCGGCATCTGATGCAAAAAATATTGAGCTTTCACTCAGAGAGTTTGAATACTTTTTGATATGTGAATTAGGATATGGATTTGATATTTTTTACGATGATAAAGGCTCAAAATTAGAAAAAGATGAAACTTATTACTTTCACCCTGCAGTGGGATTTACTTTAAATTCTTCAAATGATTTTTTAAAAGCTTCCGGAATTGATATCATCAATTTTTCAAAAGGAAAAATAGTCACAAATTCTGCTAGGAGTATAATAAAAAAAATCATGCAGCTTGCCATATCCAATATCGCCGAAAGACCAATGAATGCTGGGATCATCTTCAATGACTAAGTTAAGAAGCGGAATAGATTTGGTAAAAGTGTCAAGATTGGCCGAAGCGTATAAAAATTTTGGGACTAGATTTTTAAATCGCATTTATGATGATTTAGAACTTGAACAATTTAATAAAAAATCAGATAGAGCAAAACCTTTTTTCTTAGCAAAGAATTTCGCAGGCAAAGAAGCTGTATCTAAGGTAATTGGGTATGGATTCACCAACGGAGTGCGACCCAAAGATATCGTTATATTAAGAAAATATGGCGGGCCAAGAGTTTTGCTTAATGGGAAAGCAAAAATATTAGCTTCCGAGCAAGGACTCGATGAAATTTCTCTCAGTCTCAGTGATACGGAGGAGCACGCAACAGCTATGGCTGTTGCTTATGTAAAATGAATTTAATCATTCTGGGACCTCCTGGAGCTGGAAAGGGTACACAAGCAGCTTTCATAGCATCTGAAAAAAATATACCTCATATTTCAACTGGCGATATGCTGCGAGACGCAATCAAAAAAGGAACTGATTTGGGTCTAAAAGCAAAAGCCGTCATGGATGCCGGTAACCTAGTTTCAGATGATTTAATAATTCAACTGGTTAAAGAAAGAATCAGCCAAACAGATTGTCAGCAGGGCTTTCTATTTGATGGGTTTCCTAGGACCATTCCTCAAGCAGAAGCTCTTGAAGGCAATAATGTGAAGATAGATAGCGTTATTGAATTAACTGTAGGCGATGAAGAAATTATCAAAAGAATGTCAGGACGCAGAATTCATTTGGATTCAGGAAGAACCTACCATATTGATTTTAACCCGCCAAACAAAGAAGGGTTTGATGATGAGACCGGAGAAGAGCTAATTATAAGAAAAGATGATTTACCAGAAACCGTTAAGGATCGATTACGTGTTTATTGGAAGCAAACTCAACCACTGATCGAGTTTTATCAAGCGCACAGTAAAATTTCAGAATTAAAATATCATGTTGTAGATGGAACTTTGTCGGTAGAAGAAATAATGCAAAATATAAAAGATTTTTTATCAATTTAAATGGCCAACATACTAGCCATTGAAACATCTTCAGTTTATTGCTCCATAGGATTAAAAAAAAATGAAGATTTTTTCTTTGAACACTCAAAAGAAGAAAACTCTCATGGAAAATCTATCTTAAGTTTCATAGACTTAATTTTAAAAAAAGCTGGACTCAAAAAAAATCAAATTGACTTCATTGCACTAAGCATTGGACCTGGATCTTTTACCGGTCTAAGGGTTGGTTGTTCTGTAGCTCAGGGGTTAGCTTTAGGACTAGAAAAAAAAATCCTTCCTTTTTCCAGTTTACAAGTCTTGGCTCAGAATTTTTTTTTAGTAAATTCTTTTGACCAGGTGTATCTTGTTAAAGAAGCTCATATGAATGATCTCTATATAGGCCATTATCATGCTGGTGAAAATAATTTAGCGATTGAGGCGAAAGAAGATACCTCTATTAAAAAAGAAAATTTAATTAATTTTATTCCAGTAAGTACAAAAGAAATCATTTGTTCGGATTGTCCAGAGCATCTTAACTATTTAGGTAAAGAGCAATTAACTCCTTTTATTAACCATGCTAAAGGATTGCTCCACCTTGCTTCTCATTCAATTGTATTAGAAAAAAATTTAAAGTTACCCGAGCAAATTTACCCAGTATATTTATCTGGCTCCGATCAATGGAAAAAGGCTAAGTAAATGGAGACTTTCCAAATTTTAATTTTATCTATTATTCAGGGATTGACAGAATTTTTACCAATTTCAAGCTCTGCTCATTTAATTATTACCTCTCAAGTTTTAAATTGGAAAGACCAATCTTTAACAATGGATATCTTTGCTCATGGAGGCAGCTTATTTGCAGTAATTTATTATTTTAAAGAAGATTTAGCTGAGGCTATCAAACATTATGATCTCTCTTCAGCAGATTCTTTTCTTAATAAGCTAATAATTGCTTCCTTGCCTATTTTTCTAGTTGGATTTATTTTCAGAGATTTTGTTTCAGAAAACTTAAGGACCTTAAATACAATAGCTATTTCTACAATATTGTTTGGTTTTATTCTATGGGGGGCTAATTATTTTTCTAAAACTCATAGCGAGAAAAAATTAGTTTCAGTTAGAGATGCTTTTTTAATCGGATTGGCGCAATGCTTCGCATTAATTCCTGGAGCTAGTCGGTCAGCAGTAACAATTATCTGTGCATTATTCCTAAGTTATTCTCGAAGAGTATCCTCAAAATTTGCTTTCATGTTGGCTATACCAACTTTAGGGGTCATTTTTATCTCAGAGTTAGCATCTATTAGTTTTTCTAGCTTTGAAGAAGGATGGTTAAATATTTTTCTTATAACGTTTTTTTCTTTCATCACTTCCTACGCATGTATTAGTTTATTTTTGAAGTTCATTGAAAGAGTTGGATTCATGCCTTTTGTTTTATATAGAGTAATCTTAGGAAGTTTCTTATTATTTTTTTAACCAATTAGTTGTTTTTTTATACTCCAGCCTCTGTATTTTTGAAAAACATAAAATATATAAGACATAACCCTTACAATTCTTGGGACTTGAATTTCTCTAGCAAAAACATCTCTATTTAATAAACTCTCATACCAATCATTTACATTTGGATGAAGTATATGAATAGGGTATTTTGCTAACTTTAATCTAGAAACATATATAAACCAGGCAACATCAGGCAAAGTTAGTTCATTGCCTAAAATATAAGTATGATGATTAAGTTTTTCATCAATATTTTCTAAATGAATTTTTAAGTTTAAAAGAGACTTGGTGGCAGCATCATCTTTGATACCATGCCTTTTATAAGCTTTCCAAAAATTCCTATTTTTATCATCTTCTTGATCAGTTTCTCCATTGAGCGTAGCTTTAGATGAGATTTTTTCTTGAATAGTTACTTTGTTTAAAAATTTTGGAATTACAAACTTAAAAGTTATGTTTCTAATATCAATATGCAAATCATTTTCTTCAATCATCATCTGCTTTATTTCCATATTTTTTTCAATAGGAATTAGTTTTGACGAAGGAAATTTCTCATCCAAATATTCTAAAATATCATTACTTTCTATATGAACTTCTCCATCATCTACAAGTACAGGAACAAGGGATCTGGGAGTTATGCCTTGAAAGTATTCAGAAAAATTTTCTTTCTTTTGCAAGTCAATATGATGACTAACAAAGTCAATTTCCTTCAGACCTAAAAAGATTCTGGTTTTCATAGAACAGGCTGAAAATTTAAAATGAAAAAGATGAAGTCCTTTCCAATCAAGGACTTCTTTTGTTTTAATATCTTCTTGTCTTAATTTAACCATGCCTATTAATAATGCCTAATTTATCAGAAACAATTCCATACGTTTCTTATCTTTCAACTAAAGAAAAATTATACGCAGAAAATTTTGCATCTGAACATAACTTAAAAATTATTACTCCTAGAAATCTTAGAATTTCAGAAGATCATAAATTAGTTATATGGGTATCAAAAAATTATATTAGTTTTCAAGATCTAAATATAAAAAATTCAAAACCTTTTAAATTAAACTATTCTGATTTCAAAAAAATAACCTCTAAATCTTCTTTGCTCAAAAAGTGTTTCTCGACTAAAGACGAAGGAAAAAAAGTAGTAGATTTGACAGCAGGATATTGCCTAGATGCACTTGAAATTAGCTTTATAGGATTTTCGGTAACTGCAATAGAAAAAAAATCTTGGCTTTACGAATTCAGCAAGCAAAATTTAAAAAATATTTCTGTAAAAAATCTCAGCAATGCAGCTAAAAATTTAAAGCTTTTAAATGGAGATTCTCTAAAATTAATAAATAATTTTAATGATTTTGAAATTGCTTACATAGACCAAATGTTTGAACTAAAAAGTGAAGCAAAGGCCAAAAAAGAAATTCAATTTCTAAGAAATCTAGAGTTAAATGAAATTTCATTAAAAGATTTCATTCAACCTTGTAAAAAAAATAATATAAAGAAAATTATTATAAAATCAGCCATAAATTCAAATCTTAAATCTCTAACAGGTTTAAAACCTTCGCGTGTTATTAAGGGAAAAGCTTTTAAATTTAGTATTTTTCATATTTAAAAAATTAAGGAGAAAAAAATGAGTTATCAAAAAGACGTATCTGATTTCATGATAGCTGGAGAACAAAACATTATCTCTAAGCCATCTATTAATTCAAAACAAGCAGAACTCTACATGAATTTAATTACAGAAGAATTTTTAGAAACTTCCAAGGCCTTTGAAGAACAAGACCTTATCGAAGTAGCGGATGGCTTGGCAGATATGGTCTGGGTAATAATGGGAATGTGCAATAGCTCAGGAATTGATTTTGATAGGGTATGGAAAGAAGTTAAAGCGTCTAACATGAGTAAGTTTGCAAATGGCAAACCAATTAAAAACGAAGATGGAAAAATTATGAAACCCGAAACTTATTTTAAACCTGACATAAAAAAAGCTCTTGAAATCTAAGTCCTTAATAAAATTATGAACCAGATTTAGTAAGCTCATTAAGCCATTTTGGTTCTAAAAACTTAATAGCATCGTCTTTTAATTTCTGTGTCACTCTAGTTGCATAGACCATCCCATCCTTGTCTTCTTTAACATATCTATTGTCAATTAAGCGACTAAGAAAAACATCAAACATCCAACGCTCAGAAAATTCAGGAGTTAGTCTAGAATGAGTTTTTTCTAAGTTTTTAAGAATTTTTAGAGATTTTTTTTCTAAATCATTTTTTGAAATGTGCTCTTTTTGATTTTTCCAAAGTTGTAAAATTAGAACATAAAATCTGTCTATAGATGGTTGCACCAATCTGCCTAGTGCTTGAAGCTCGTAAAATTCTTTGGTTTTCAAATTAGACCTAACAAATTTATCTCCATGGGAGGAAATGAAATTTAACTCTCTGAGAATATTAATTTTCTTATCAATGATTAGATCTAGCTCTTCATCTTTCCATTGGAGAAAAAATTCGTCTTTTAAAAATGGATAAATCATTTTTATGGAATCTACTAATTGTGACTTATCTATTTCTTTCTGATATTGAAAGAAGCCACAAATAAGGGATTCAAAAATTAATAAATGAGCTACATTATTTCTATAGAAACTTAATTTTGCTGCTTCAAGATTAGAAAGTGAAATTCTACCTTCTGAGGCATCTTCTTTAATGAAACCCAACATTTGCATTTGAACAATAATTTCTGCTGAGCTTTTTTCAGAGATTATGATCTTATTAGAATAGATATCTTTTTTTAATATTGTCTTTAGCAAGTCCATTCTTTCAAGCAAATCTTTTCTCGCAATAGAGAAGCCATCACTACTTAAGATTGATAAAGAAAATAATGCAGTTGAAGTAACAACTGTCGATGAATTTATATTCTTCATTATTTTTTTTCCAAGAATTGGCGTTACTTGAAAAAGCCATTCTTTTTCAGAAGAAAAGTCTTTTAAAGGATATTTTTTTAAAAAATCATTTAAATTAATTGGCTCAGCAAACTGCAAGTAAGCTTCACCGAGATAGTTCCTAAAATCTCTAAAAACTGAAAAAATGTCTTTCATACTTTCTTTTCTTTTTCTTGCACCCATTACTTCATTTAAGTAAGAATTTCCTTCTAGAACTTTCTCATAGTTAATTGCTATTGGAACAAAACTTACTTGTTTTTCATCCATGCCTAAGAATGATCTTAGTATCATGGAAATTATGCCCGGCCTAGGAGGCATTAATTTTCCTGATCTTGACCTACCACCTTCTGGAAAAAACTCTATAGAGTGACCTCTCTGCATTAGCTTCCTTAGATGCTCATTAAAAACTACTGAATAAAGCCTATTTCCACTAAACGATCTGCGCATAAAAAAAGCTCCAGCTTTTCGTAAGACCGGACCAAGTAGAGGAAGATCTAAATTCTTCCCTGCAACTATTTGAGGCAACATCAAATCTTTGTAGTACAAAAGATAGGACAGGGCTAAGTAATCAATATGCGAACGATGACAAGGAGCGAAAATTAAGGAGGTATTTGGAGCAATTTTTTTTATATCTTCAAAGCCGATTGCATGAAGATTTTCATATCTAGAGTTCCAAAACCAAGTTAAGCCTCTATCGAAAAGATAAATAAATGGATAAGACATATCGGAACAAATTTCCCAGATATATTTATTTGCCTTTTTTCTTAGATTGGCAGTTTTTTTTTGATTTCCCTTTGATTCTTCTTCAATAAAAATTTTAACTGAATTTGAATTAAGAATACTACTTACCAAGGTTCTGCGATTTGATATATCTGGTCCTAAGTAAGCTTTCCTATTTTTCCTAAACCTTGCCCTTAGCAACCTTTCAGTTTTTAAAACAAGTGTTTTATCAGATCCTAGGCTAGTAAATATGTCATTGGTTTCGAGTGGCTTATGAAAATAAACTTTTACATTTCTGCCGTTAACCAAAAGCTTAAAGATATTTCGGATAAAATTTGTTCCTTCCCAAGACTCTCTAAATAACAGCTTAAGCCAATTGTCTTGCCTTTCTGGTGATTTACCCCAAAAAACATCAACAGGAATTATTATTGATTTTTTAGAAAATTTTCTGTTCTCAGCTAAAACTCCTAATTCCTTAACATGCATTCTTTTAGGAGTTTGCCAGGGAAATTTTCTTTTTGGATTTCTGACTTGAAAATAATTTTTTTTAATTGGAGTAGATTCTTTTTTTGTTATCGGCTCTACAATTTTTAGTTCTTTTGCGAGAACTTTTAAGGCTAAAAAATCTATTCTTGAAGAAGAGGACAGTGCGTAAATAATATTTTCATTTCGTAAAAGCAACTGGGTTTTTTTAGTTTCACATTCGTGATTTGCTTTGATAAGAAAATTAAACATTTGGGGTTATTCTAACTTTATAGTGGTAATATGCCGATTTTAATAAAACAATTCTTATTTTTTTTGAATTTTACCTTGTAATATAGCCGGAGTGGCGGAATTGGTAGACGCGTTCGATTCAAAATCGAGTGCCCAAAAGGCGTGAGAGTTCGAGTCTCTCCTCCGGCACCAAAGGAGAAATAGATATGAAAGAAACTGAAATTTTAATGGCTCAACAAACTCCAAGTTTTTTTGGACCACAATTAATTTTATTAATTGGGTTTGTTGCAATTATGTATTTTTTAATTATTAGACCGCAAAATAAACGCCTAAAAGCTCAAAAAGAGATGATCAATTCTTTATCTGTTGGCGATGAAGTAATTGCTTCGGGTGGAATGTTATGCATTGTTACTAAAATAACTGACGATTTTGTTACGGTTAGAGCTAACGATACTGTGCTGACAATTCAGCGAGAAGCTGTAACTAATGTCTTGCCTAAGGGAACAATTAAGTCTTTATAGTTCGTGTTACGGTTTCAAATTTGGAAAATACTGACAATTCTATTTGTCATTACAATAGGTTTTACTTATGCCTTGCCTAATTTTTATCCGCCTAGTCCTGCAGTACAAATTACGATCGACAGTTCATCTGGAAAAATATCTCCCATTATTGCTAAAAGGATAGTCGACTTAACTGAAAAGTCGTCTATATCTTATTCATCAAATATTTCATCAGAGATTGAGGGTTATGATTCTATATTAATCAAAGCTGAAAATTATCAAGATCAGATTAGACTCAAGGAATATTTAGAGCAAAACTTAGAAAATGAGTTTGTCATAGCTCTTAATTTAGCACCCAATACTCCAAGCTGGCTTTCTCAAATTAAAGCATCGCCCATGAAATTAGGATTGGATTTGCGAGGAGGAGTCCATTTTTTAATGGAAGTAGATTCTGAGTTATTAATATCTACCCGTCTAGAATCTTACCTTGCTGATTTGAGAAGAAAGTTAAGAGAAGATCGTATTAGTGTTGCCAATGCCGAAATTAGTAATCAGCAAATACGCTTTTCCACCAGAACGAATGCCTCCGATAAGATTGATGAATATTTAGAAAACAACATTGACTTGATTTACGAAGAACCAACTAATAACCAATTTGTGATTAACTATTCAGAGCAAGGTTTGGACGATTTAATAGATTATGCTGTGTCTCAAAATTTGGTCACTCTTAGGAATAGAGTAAACGAATTGGGTATTTCTGAACCCGTCGTAGTGCGCCAAGGAAAAAATAGAATTTCCGTTCAACTACCTGGAATTCAGGATACTGCCGAAGCTAAGAAAATTATTGGTAAAACAGCAAATCTAGAATTTCGTCTTGAAGCACAATCTAATTCCCTTGTTTCAAGAACTGAGCAGTTTGATTTTTCTAGTCAAAGAGTAAGATTGCAAAAACAGGTAATCATTACAGGCGATAAAGTTGCAGATGCAAGCGTAGGTTATGACGAAAATGGATTCCCTCAAGTCAACATATCTTTAGACGGTGAGGGCGGTACAAAAATGCATCGTTCAACTAGAAACAATGTTGGTAATAGAATGGCCGTAATATTTGTTGAACGAAAAATTAAGTCTTCAAAAAATTCAGATGAAATAGAAAGCTATTTTGATAAACGCATAATTAGTTTGGCTACTATTCAATCTGCGCTAGCTAATCAATTTAGGATTACTGGATTAGATAGTCCAAATGCTGCATCAGAACTAGCTCTTTTGTTAAGGGCTGGAGCACTTGCTGCTCCTATGAATTTTGTTGAAGAAGGAACCGTAGGACCCTCACTGGGAGCTGATAATATAAAAGTAGGAGTTCAGTCTTTAATTCTAGGATTGTCTTTGGTTCTAGTATTTATGATATTTTATTACAAGGTATTTGGAATCATCGCAAATATTGCCGTAGCTTTAAACATAGTTTTAATTAGCGCGGTAATGTCTATTTTATCTGCAACATTAACTTTGCCGGGAATTGCAGGAATTGTTCTAACTATTGGGATGGCAGTTGATGCTAATGTTTTAATATTTTCTCGTATCAAAGAAGAGTTAAATAATAGACTAAAACCATTGGATGCCATAAATGCTGGATACGATAGAGCTTATATCACTATTGTGGATGCTAATTTAACTACCTTAATAGTAGCGCTTATTCTTTACACGATAGGTACTGGCCCCATACAAGGTTTTGCAATTACTTTGTCGGTAGGAATTTTAACTTCAATGTTTACAGCAATCTTGGTTACAAGATTTTTTGTGTGGCTCATTTATAGGAACAGAAAAAATTTAGACACTTTATGGATTTAAAATGCGAATAGATTTCATGAGGCCCAGAAAAATAGCATCAGTTCTCTCTGTTGCTTTGATTGTGATATCAATATTGTCTTTAACCTTTAGAGGTTTAGATCTAGGTCTAGACTTCACCGGAGGAACTTTAATTGAAATCAAATTAACCGAATCAACTGACTTGGAAAATATAAGACAAGTTCTTAGTTCTGAGTTAGAAGATGATTTTCAGGTTTCTTATTTTGGATCAGATCAAGATGTGTTGATTAAAATTCCCGGAGGTTCTGAAAATAATCTTTCAGACAGCATAGTTTCTTCTTTAAAAAAAGTTTTTGATTTTGATTTAAGACGTAAGGACTTTATTGGTCCTCAAATAGGTGAAGAATTAAGAGATCAAGGAGGATTAGGCTTGTTAGCAGCTCTTTTAGTGATGATGGTTTACATCATGTTTCGATTTCAATTTAAATTTGCAATTGGAGCACTAGCAGCTTTAGTACATGATATTTTAATAGTACTGGGGTTTTTCTCAATCTTTTATATTGGCTTCAATTTAACTGTTCTAGCAGCACTTTTAGCTGTCATTGGATACTCGTTAAACGATACCATCGTTGTCTCAGATAGAATTAGAGAAAATTTCAGGAAAAAAAGAAAGGCAGACAATATATCTGTAATTAATAGATCTTTGAATCAGATGTTAGGAAGAACTTTAATTACATCACTTACTACCTTGTTAGTTTTATTTGCCTTGCTTATTTTAGGTGGTGACTTTATTCAAAACTTTGCTATTGCTTTAATTTGTGGAGTAATAGTTGGAACTTACTCTTCTATCTATGTCTTGTGTAATAACTTAATTTTAATGAAATTAAATTTTGAAGATTTGGCCATTAAAAAAAGAGAAAACTTTGATGATGGCCGGCCATAAAAAAAAGGGAGGTCCTAAGACCTCCCTAATTTTTAGCTATTAAATTAAGCAGAATGCTTCACGCCACGGTAAACACCGTTTTGTAGCTTTTCTGACTTATCAGATTCAATAGCATCATGTTTCACGCCACGGTAAACACCAGGTTGAGTCGCTTTCTTCTCAACGTGTAAGTTGTTTTCTGTGACTTTGATACCTCTGTAAGTAGACATATCGCCTCCAGTTTTCGTTTCGATTATGTTCATGTGCCTCACGGCATACACCCTCGTAACGCGTTCCTTCGGTAGATTTCGGTCTCGTTCCCCAAAAAGGTACTTGCTTACCTTTTTACACATCGTGTAAAAAGAGGTTTTCCTATCTCCCTACTTCCGTTCAATGCACTAAAAAAGAGCACTGAATGAACGATTTAAGAGCATTTTACCAAATTTATGTATTTTTTGTAAAGCTTTTAAACCAAAGACTTATCAATTTCTTTTTTTATTGCATTAACGCAGGATTCATTGCCTGCAACTAAATGGTGAGAGGAAAAAACATCTTCCTGGCCAGCAAAGTTATTTACAAATCCTCCTGCCTCCATAACCAAGATTGCCCCGGCAGCAAAATCCCAGAGTTTCATACCATAACCTAAAAAAGCATCAAGCTTGCCAGATGCAACAAAAGCTAAATCTAAAGCAGTTGAACCAGTTCTTCTAAGAGTTAAAGAATTTGAATAAAGATTTCTAATTAATGTTAACTGATCAAATTTAGGTTCTGAGTCTGCTGAACCATGAAATGAATTGCATATGAGTGAATTTTTTAAGCCTTTGATTTTTGAAACTCTAATCCTGGAGGTATTTAAAAAAGCACCTTGTCCTTTTGAAGCATAATATTCATCATCTCTGGATAAATCATAAATGACACCATGCTCTACAGTCCCCTTGAAAAAACAAGCAATAGAAATTGAAAAGAAAGGAAAATCGTGAATAAAATTAGTTGTCCCATCTAGGGGATCTATTACCCAGTGATAGTCAGCATTTTTATTGCCTTGAAATCCTGATTCTTCGCCTTCAAACGAATGATCAGGGAAAGAAGTCTTTAATGTTTCAATAATTATTTCTTCCGCAATACTATCAACCTGAGTAACAAAATCAGTTGGACCTTTTTCAAAAATATCTAATTTATCTCTTCTCCGAGAAAACTTATGAATTTCCTTGGCCGCAAGACGAGCCGCATTCAGAGCAATAGTTACCTTTGGTTCCATGATATTTTTTAGAAAAGGATTGTAAACTATAAAAGTGAGCGAATCTGCATTTAAAAATAAAATCGAATTTATTTTGGTTGAACCTTCTCATCCTGGAAATATTGGCGCTGTTGCAAGAGGAATTAAAAATATGGGATTTAAAAATTTAACCCTCGTAAATCCTAGAAGTTTTCCAGACAACGAAGCAGTCTTTCGAGCAAAAGGAGCAAAAGATATTTTAGAAAAAGCAAAAATAAAAAAAAACTTAAGTTTGGCTCTAGAAGAATCAACTTTAATATTTGGTACAAGTGCCAGAACAAGAACAATACCATGGCCAACAAAAAGTTCTTCGGAGCTTAATCTGTTATTAAAAAAGTCTTTGAAAAGTAAGAATTCAAAAATCTCATTTGTTTTTGGTAGAGAAGATAGTGGTTTGAGTAATGAAGAACTTCAAATGTGCGATTTTCATATTAAAATTCCTACTGACGAAGACTTTTCTTCAATAAATCTTTCGCATGCTGTTCAAATAATCTCTTACGTATTAAAAATGGAGATGGATAATATCTCTCTGAAAAATAGTTCTGATCAAATTACTTCTACTTTCCAAGAGAATGAATATTTAATAAACCATTTTGATGAGGTTATGAAAAAAATGGATTTTTACGATCAAGAAAATCCAAAACAGGTAAAAACTAGGATGCGAAGGATAATAAAGAGGTTGCAACCTGATAAATTAGAGTCTGGTATCTTAAGAGGTTTTCTAACTAAAATAGAACAAATACTTAACAAAAAAAATTAGTCTGATAGAATCATCTTTTTCTTGAGTCCCCTTCGTCTAGCGGTTAGGACACCGGGTTTTCATCTCGGCAACAGGGGTTCGATCCCCCTAGGGGACGCCACAAGCTTTGCTACCAAATCAATTTAATAGAATGCATTCTGACAGTGCATAATTTTTTTCTAAAGTCTCTATTCTGATTACTTTTGGTGCAAAAACGATGTATTTTAACATTTTTCTCCTAAAAACTAGCTCTTCACAGCGCTCTATAATTGCTCAGATTAATCTTTAATAGGTGAAGATATGAAACTTTTAACAATAGTTATAAAGCCCTCCCGATCGGATGGAGTTAAGCGTGCTTTATCAACTATTGGTACTGGTGGAGCTACTATTATCTCAGCGCAAGGGTTTGGAACTCAGAAAGGACATTCTGAAACTTATCGTGGTGCTAGTTATGAAGTGGACACAAAACCTAAAACAATGTTTCAAGTTGCTTGTAAAGACGATGACGTTGAAAACATTATCAGAGCCGTGCGAGAAGTCGCAAATACCGGTGAAATTGGTGATGGCAAGATCTTTGTAACTGAATTAAACGAGGTAGTTCGAATCAGGACAGGTGAAACTGGTGAGGACGCCATAAAGGAGAATAACAATGAGTGAATTAGAGTATGCCTTAAATACTTTTTATTTATTAATATCTGGAGCCTTCGTAATGTGGATGGCTGCAGGTTTTACCATGCTAGAGGCTGGTTTAGTTAGATCTAAAAACGTATCAGAAATTGTTACGAAAAACTTAGGTCTATATTCAATTGCGTGTGTCATGTACTTAGTATGTGGCTTCTTTTTGATGTATCCAGGCGATAGTGTTTATAACGCATATTTCCCAATGCTAGGTAGCACGTGGGGAATAACTTTAGGCGGTTTATCTTTTAACCAAGATCTTGGTTACTCAGATGCTGCTGACTTTTTCTTTCAAGTAGTTTTCGTTGCCACAGCAATGTCAATTATTTCTGGAGCTGTTGCAGAGAGAATGAAACTAATGCCTTTCTTTCTATTTGCTATTGTTTTAACAGGATTTATATACCCGGTTCAAGGTTACTGGAAATGGGGTGGCGGTTGGTTAGATGCCATTGGCTACACTGATTTCGCTGGCTCAGGAGTTGTCCACTTATGTGGTGCTGCTGCTGCTTTAGCTGCGGTTATTATTCTCGGTCCAAGATCTGGAAAGTATGGAAGTGATGGCTCAATTAGCGTTATGAGAGGTTCTAACATTCCCATCGCTGCACTCGGAGCTCTAATTTTATGGTTGGGTTGGTTCGGTTTTAATGGTGGTTCACAACTAGCCATAAATGACGCTGCTAACGCAAATGCAGTTGCTCAAGTATTTCTTAACACTAATGCGGCAGCAGCCGGTGGTGTTATCGGTGCTCTTTTAATAGCCAAAGTTTTAACAGGCAAAGCCGATGTAACTATGGCAATCAATGGAGCTATTGCTGGTTTAGTTGCAATTACTGCTGCTCCAGATACGCCTTCAGGTGGTCTAGCAACAATAATAGGATTTATTGGCGGAATAATTGTGTACTTCTCTGTTGTCTTTTTAGATACAGTTTTAAAAATAGATGATCCAGTAGGAGCCATTTCAGCTCACGGTACAGTTGGTATCTGGGGAATTATGGCAACACCATTATCTGGTGCAGGTGCATTTAGCACCCAGGCAATTGGTGCAATATCTATATTTTTATGGGCCTTTATTTGCAGCGCAGGTACTTTATTAGTATTGAATGCAATAGTAGGACTTAGACCTTCTGAGGAAGAAGAGTCTACAGGATTAGATGCTTCTGAAATCGGAGTAGAAGCTTATCCTGAATTTAAAGATTAATTAAATATCCTCCCCCTAAAAGCAGGTAAGGAAACTTACCTGCTTTTTTTATATAATCTTTTATGCGTTATAAGTTTGTTAGTTTATTAATCATTTTCTGCTTTTCTCTTTTTGGAATCTCTAATGAAGAAGTTGTCGTTTCTTTTGAAAAGAATTGGAACTTCTCACCATCTATTGAAAATCTTTCCAAAGAGGAAATTTCATTTATTAACGCTTCGCATATTAAAGAGTTGTTTAATGCCACATCCGGTACATGGATAAGTAGAGGTTCTGGTCAGGAAAGTTTAATCTCAATTAGGTCACCCGTTTTAACTGGGTCTGGAGCATGCGGTTCATTCTTGATATTAGAAGATTCCTTGCCAATTAGGCCCGCTGGATTTTGTAACGTTAATAACTTTTTTGAAGTTTCATCAAATCTTTCATCCAGCATTCAAGTTTTAAAAGGCCCAGCCAGTGCAAGATTTGGAGGCAATGCTTTGCATGGGGCTACAAATTTTAAATCTTTATTAGTTGATGGTCCGAATAAACTACAAACCGAAGTTGACGTTAATGACTCTTTCAAGGGCACTTTTGAATATCGTGAATCCCGTGACTGGGTTATTGGCGTTGCTCTAAACAGAGACAAAGGCTTTAGAGATTCCAGTGGCTTTGATCAACAAAAGCTAGTCTTTAAGTCAAAGAATGAAATAAAAGAATGGCAGGCGGTTTCAGTTTTAAATTTAACTAATTTAAATCAAGAAACAGCAGGGTATATAAATTCTTACACCTCTAACTTGCGGCATTCTAATAGTAACCCTGAGGCTTATAGAGATGCTTCTTCTTTTAGATTCAACACTTCCTTTAGGAAAGAGGACAATAACTTTTCTTTTCAATTAAGGCCTTATGTTCGAAACAGTAAAATGGAATTTATTCAGCATTATTTACCTGGCAAACCCTTGGAAAAAAATAGCCAAACTAGTACTGGATTAAATTTTCTAGTGGATCTTAATAAATTCCAAGACCATGAAATTTCTTTTGGCACAAATATTGAATTCGCTAAAGTAGATTTAAATGAATTTCAACCAAACGCGCTTTCCGACAGCTCTGTAAGACCTCAAGGATTGCATTACGATTTCAGAGTAAACACTAGATTACTAGCAATTTTTCTAAAACATGAATTCTTAACGAAAGATAATTTCAAGATTTTTTCAAATGTAAGATTTGAATCTCTCAATTACGATTACAAAAATCTTATGCTCAATGGCAGGACAAAAGCAGATGGTTCTGAGTGTGGTTTTGGTGGCTGTTATTATTCTAGACCGGCAAGTACTAAGGTAACTTACACTGATAATTCTTTTAGAATTGGTTTTGCAAAAGAAATAAATACAAACGAATATTTTTTACAAGTTAGCAAGGGGTTTCGTCCTCCTCAGATTAATGAGCTTTTTAGATTACAAAAATCACAAACTATTGCCGATTTAAATTCCGAACAAATTGATTCCCTTGAATTTGGAATTCAGTCAATAGGAGATAATTTTATAAATAAATTTGTTCTTTTTTATTCTAAAAAAAATAATTACATTTATAAAGATTCGGATGCATCAACTATAGCCAATGGCAAATCAAGTCATCAAGGAATAGAAATATCTGGCTCTTACGATGTGATGCCGATTTTGAATATTAAATACGCATGGAGTTTTTCAGAACACCTTTATGATTATTCTGATTCTCTGATTGGAGTCACTAAAGGCAATAATATCGATACAGCGCCAAAATTACTTGGCAGTGTATTTTTTAACGTTATTCCTATCGAAAAATTAAGTCTACAATTTGAGCAAGAGTATTTAAGTGAGTATTTTATGAATCCTGCAAACACTTATCGTTATCCGGGACATTTATTAACTAACTTCCGTGGACTTTATAATCTGACATCAAAATTAGACATAAATTTTGGCGTCATGAACGTATTCAACAAACGCTATGCAGAACGAGCAGATTACTCATCATTTTCTGGTGAAAGATATTTTCCTGGTCTTCCGATACAATGGCGCTTCGGCTTTAGTTACTCTTTTTAATTTAAGCTTCAACAAACACTTTAGTAATGCAAGATAATACAGCTCAGACTGATATTGATGATGAATCTACGGAAAAAGTAGCCAGTCCTGAAACGCTCTCTGTTTGGGGTCTCGCATGGCCATCTATTATTGCCAATATTCTTTTTGCCTCTGTTGGGGTAGTAGCCCTTAAAGCAGTAGGCAGTCTTGGTACGGATGCAGTTGCAGCTGTTGGTACTGGGGGACGAATATTTTTCGTTATTCAGTCAGTTATGATGGCTATTTCGACTGGAACAACTGCCTTGGTAGCAAAGGCTTATGGTGCTAGGCGTTATCAAGAAGCAAGCCAGGTTTTATTCGACTCAATTCTAATAAGTGTTTTTCTAAGTTTTATTTCGATCTTTGTCATTTGGGTAGCAGGAGATGATTTATTGGGACTGTTTGGCCTTGAAACAAATGCCAAACAACTAGCTATTGATTACCTTAAAGTTCTGATCTTATTTTCACCTACTTTCGGTATCTCCATCGTAGCTGGTTCGGCAATTAGAGCAGCAGGCGATGTCAAAACACCACTTTTCATTGGTTTAATTCAAAACGCATTAAATATTTTTCTTGTCTTGGGTTTTGTCAATGGTAATTATGGCCTACCAGAGCTTGGTGTTATCGGGGCAGCTTATGCGGGTGGTATATCCTTTGCCTTTGGCGCAGTTCTCACTATATTAATTTGGCTTTTGCAATTTGTGACGATTCCACTTCCCAAAATAAATGCTTTTTCATTCGCGAGATTTAGAGAGCTTATAAGAGTTTCCACGCCTGCAGGACTTGAGCAAGGAGTTTTTCAGTTAGGTTTGTTAATTTATTTTTGGATTATTTCTTTATATGGTAACGCGCCAATTGCAGCCTACAATGTGGGAATAAACATCCTCATGCTTTCTTTTATGGTCGGACAAGGATTTACTATTGCCGGGGCTACTCTCACCGGCCAATACATCGGGGCACAAAATGCCAAAGAAGCAAAGCGAAGCGGATGGCGTTCCGCTGGCTTAACCATGATTTCAATGAGTATTTTGGGAATTATTCTTGCTTTAGCGTCTCGACCAATTGCCGGTTACTTTGTTCAAGATGAAGAAGTTATTCGTCTAACTGTCCTTTTTGTTTGGCTGTTAGGAATTATGCAGCCTTTAATGGCATTGGAGTTTGCTTTAGGCGGGGCACTCAGAGGAGCGGGCGATACTAAATCTCCTCTAATAATTGTCAGTATCAGTCTAATTTGTTTTAGACTTTCTTTTGCCGGAATTTTTGTCTTGCTCAACTTTCCTGTGGAATACATTTTTGGCAGTTTAATTATTGACTATTTTGTTAAAGGAATTCTCTTTACATATCGCTTCGAATCTGAACGTTGGATTAAGATATAACCTAGAGTTTTTTTTAAAACCCGTATATTATCTGAGAGTTAATTTATAAATTAAATCACTTTGGGAGGATTTATGAGCTATTTAGCTACAAATGATTACGTAGGTATTTCGTTCTGGATTGCGACAGCCATTATGTTGGCGTCGACAGTATTCTTCTTTGTAGAAAGACAAGATGTTGCGGGTAAGTGGAGAACTTCTCTTACCGTTGCTGGTCTTGTTACTGGTATTGCCTTTTGGCACTACCTATATATGAGGGGAATGTGGTCAGATATGGGAGCTTCACCTACAGTATTTAGGTACATTGACTGGTTAATCACAGTCCCACTTCAAATCATCGAGTTTTACTTGATTGTTGCTGCTGTTACGGCGGTGAGTGCCGGTATTTTCTGGCGTTTACTTATTGCATCAATTGTAATGCTTGTTGGTGGTTACTTAGGAGAAACTGGACTATGGACGCCTGCAGTAGGTTTTGCCGTAGGAATGATCGCTTGGGTATACATCATCTATGAAATATTTCTTGGAGAAACTGCTGCGGCAAATGCTGCAAGTGGAAACTCTGCAAGTCAAAGCGCATTTAATACAATCAAATGGATTGTAACTGTTGGTTGGGCTATTTACCCACTCGGTTATGCAGTTGGATATTTCGGAGGCGGAGTTAATAACGAAGCACTAAATATTGTCTATAACTTTGCTGATTTGATTAACAAAACAGCATTTGGTTTAGCAATTTGGGCAGCAGCTAAAGCGGATTCAGCTTCAGCATAGTTAAAGCCTAAAAAGAAAAAACCCTAGCTTTCCAGCTAGGGTTTTTTTTATGAGCCCCTTGCACAAGTCTCCCCCGAGTGCACAAGGGACAAAATTAAATATATAACATTCTTTAGGCAGGGTCTAAGTATTTTTAATATTTTTAGAAATATGAAATCAACTCTGAAAAATAGACTCAAAAGACTCGCTTATGCTCGCATTAATAACTAAATCTGCAAATTTATCCATCTCCGTTGCTTCATTATTGAGAATAATTAACTTGGCACCACTTTGTTTACCAAGCAAGGGAATGGTAGCTGCAGGGTAAACAACCAGTGATGAACCTACAACGATCATCAAGTCGCAATTTTCAGCTTCTTTTTGCGCTCGCAACATTTCCGTCTCAGGCATTGGCTGGCCAAAAGAAATGGTTGCAGTTTTAATAAAGCCATTACATTCCAAACATATCGGCGGCTCTTTTGAATCCTCAAAAGCAGCATGTATCTCTGTAAGATCAAATTTCATCTGACAATCAAGGCAAACGGCATAGGTTGCATTGCCATGGATTTCAGTTACTTGATTATCAGTTAAGCCAGAAGCTTGATGTAAGTTATCAACGTTTTGGGTCACGCAATGACCATTGGGCTTTGCATTAATAATTTTAGTAATTGCTTTATGACCAAAGTTAGGCTGAAATTTTGAAAAATTACTCTTAAAATTTAGACTTTGTTCCCAATATTTTTTACGCATTTCTTTTGTAGCAACAAAATCTTGAAAATAAATGGGCGTATTTTTTTTCCAAAAGCCATTGGGCCCTCTGAAATCTGGAATGCCAGAATCGGTACTTATTCCAGCCCCAGTAAAAAATACTGGATAACTACTGTTATCAACTAAGGTTTTAAAAATTTCTAAATCTGACATAAAAATGTTTTTAAATTATAAATTGATTAGGGTTTTTTTAAAAAAGTTTCTATCTAGCTTGAAATAAGCTAGTGGTAAGAGTAAATTGAATTATTCATGCGAGTATAGCTCAGCTGGTAGAGCGCGACCTTGCCAAGGTCGAGGCCACGGGTTCGAACCCCGTTACTCGCTCCATTTTTAGGAGCATCATAATGAAATATTTATTAATCAGTTCCGCTTTTTTCTTTAATTCTTTTTTGGTTGCTGATTCTTGCGAATATTCCAAATGGGGCGAAGGCGATGAAATCGGTAACGCAAATTTAATCACAGCAGAATCCATTCTTAAAGCAGCAAAGCTAGTTAGAACCGGTAAAGTTTATAGTCTGGGATTGACTATTGATTCAAATACTCCTGCTTATCCTCCAAGAAGCTTAAGTCTCCAAGTGGTTCAACCAACACAACAATTTGGAGAGCGACCTTTTCCAAATTCAACCTACAACGATGATATTTTTCAAGGTTGGTTTGGTATCGGTTCTCAATTAGATGGTTTGGGACATTTAGGAACTGCGGAAGGTATTTTTTACAATTGTTTTGACGGAAAGGAAATTGCACCCATTACGGGTTTAACTAAATTAGGTATTGAAAAAGTTCCCCCTCTAGTAACCCGAGGGTTGGTCTTTGATATGCCTGCTGTGCTTGGAGTTGAGTATCTCAAAGCCGGCCAAACTTTTTCGATAAGGGATCTTAAAAAAGCAGAAAGAAGGCAAAATATAAAAGTTCAAAAAGGGGATGTTGTTTTGTTTCATACCGGTTGGACCGACGCTAAATTAGAAAAACATCCAGAGGAATGGGGTGCTGAAATTCCAGGTATTACTCCAGCTCTAGCTGAGTATCTTGCAGAATTAGAAGTAGTTGCTGTGGGCGCTGATACTTATGGTCTAGATGTTGTGCCACCTGTAAATCCTGAAGAACCATTTCAAGGACATGTAATTTTATTACAACAAAATGGAATCTATATTTTAGAAGCCATGAATACAGGCCCGCTAGTGAAAGACGAGGCCTATGAATTTCTTTTTGTATTAGGACAAGCGAAGGTTAGAGGCGCAGTACAAATGTACATCAACCCGATTGCCATTAGATAATTATAACTGGTCAGCGAACTCGTGATTTTTATCACGATGACCGGCTTCGTCAGCTCGAACTGCAATAACCACGTCTCTTAACGTAGCATTCGCATCTAGATTCCAATAGTCAATTGCTATTTTTGGAGCAGGTCGATTGATAATGGTCCCATTATCAATCTCATAAAGAAATTCAGTGTAAGAAGTCACTGCTTCTTCTTCGAAATAACCAATCATACGATGAGCTGTTTTATTAAAAAATATATAGAGCAGGGTGTAAAAAGTACCAAATAGGATTTGTGCTGCAAGAATAACAAAACGTTCAAATTTTGAGGGTTTCGCAATTTCAATAAAAGTCATTAAATGCATTCTTTCATTCTCAGCTTCATCCAGCAGTTCTTTGATCATCCCATTATCATCTTCCATTTTTCTGAGAGATCTTAAGTGATGGACAACTCCAGCAACCATTCCTGGAACAGCAGCTACTGTTTCCAAAACTACCGCTCGGTGACCATATCTTTTTCTAAAGAGAGTATCGGCAAAGAATCTTAAACTTCTTGTAATCAATAATGCAAACGAGTCGCTAAAGCCTTGTGGAGGAGTATGAAGTTCGGCTTCTATCGACTCATTCGATACAAATTTGTTGTTATCAGTATTTAACATGAAAGTAATATATATAATTTTGGGTTATATAAATTATTTTCATGCTAATTATTAGATATATATAGCCTTTAGTCATAAGTGCTAAAGTTGAATTAAATATTAAAGAGGAATGACGTGAATTCAATTAAAACTGAAATGAAAGATAAAGGAGTTTTTTTAATAACTCTTAACAGACCTAAGGTACTTAATAGTTTAAATAAAGAAATTATTGATGAATTATTAGCAGCTTTTGATCAGGCCTATCAGGATGCTGAAATTAGAACAGTGGTTCTTACAGGCGAAGGTCGTGGTTTTTGTAGTGGTGCAGATCTAGCAGGCGGTGGTTGGCCATCAGATCCTAAATGGTCACCAGGAGAATCAACAGCCAATGCTATGGAAATTGGCTTCAATCCGTTGGTCAGAAAAATAGTTAATTGTCCCAAGCCGGTTGTAAATGCGATCAATGGTATTGCTGCTGGTGGCGGAGTCGGCTTAGCATTATGCGGTGACTTAATATTAGTTTCTGATACCGCAAAATTTAAATTAGTATTTGGTCCGCAACTAGGAATCATTTCTGACGTCGGTGCATCTTGGTTGGTACCAAATTTATTAGGTCGTGCTAAAGCAAATGGAATGGCTTTGCTCGGTGAGGATATCTCTGCTGAGCAAGCTGAATCTTGGGGTCTGGTATACAAAGTTATTCCAGAAAAAGAATTATTAACCGAAGCTTGTAGATTAGCAGGACAAATGGCTGATGGAGCAATAACTGGGCTGAAAGCAATTGTTAAAGCACATGATAATGCTTTGCAAGTCCCATTATCCGAACAGTTGGATTACGAAAGAGATACCCAGCGAATTCTCTGTGATGGCAATGTCTTTAAAGAGGGCGTCACAGCTTTCTTAGAAAAAAGAAAACCTAATTTTAGGGATATCGAAGACGTTTAAATAATTTTTTACTGGTTGTTTAGTCTTGATAAAAGATTAACGTAAATAGTTTTTAAAGTTTCTAAATCTTCAAGACTGACATTTTCATCAGTTTTGTGAATGGTCTTGTTTAGTGGACCCAGTTCAACTATTTCAGAACCCATAACTTGAAGAAATCTGCCATCAGAAGTTCCACCGCCGTTATTGATTATCGGCTCATAACCAGTAACGTCTTTGACTGAGCTAATAATATTATCAATAAAATATTTCTTTTCAGTCAAATAGGGCAGACCACTTAAAACCCACTCGACTTCATATTTTATATTAAGATTTTCTAAAACCTCTTCGAACTTTTTTTTCAAACCTGCTTCATTTGATTCAGAGCAAAATCTAAAGTTGAACATCATTTCCAAAGAACCCGGCACCACGTTCGTGGCTCCGGTACCAGCCTTGATATTGGAGATTTGAAAAGAAGTAGGCTGAAAATGCTCATTACCTTCATCCCAAGTTATATTTTCAAGTTGTGATATAAGTTGAGCACTAGAAAAGATGGGGTTCTCAACCGTATCGGGATAGGCCACATGACCTTGTTTTCCGAGAACCTTCAAAGTTCCACTCAAAGAACCTCTTCTACCAATTCTTATGGTGTCACCAACTTTTTCACTAGAAGATGGTTCGCCAACTAAGCAGAAATCAATGTGTTCGCCTTTCTCCATGAAATCTTTAATGATGATGTCAATTTTTCCATCTTCGGGCTCGCCTTCTTCATTGGAAGTCAGTAAAAAACCCAATCGGTAATTTAATTTAGGATCTGTTTTTAGAAAATCTTTTAAGGCTAATAAATAAGCAGTGATGTTACCTTTCATATCGGCAGCCCCTCTGCCATAAATATGATTTTCTATTATTTCAGCGCTGAAGGGTGGGTGGGTCCAATTTTCTACAGGACCAGTAGGCACGACATCGGTATGACCTAAGAAACACATCAAAGGGCCGCTATCCCCAAGAACCGCGTATAAATTTTCTACGTTTTCATAATTGATTCTCTGACAATTGAAGCCTAGATCTTTCAAAATAGGCTCAATCAAATCAAAACATCCTTCATCTCTAGGAGTGATGGATTCAATCTTTATTAAATCTTGTAATAATGTTTCTATGTTCATCTTGCATAATTATAAGTGCTTTCACAAAATCTGTTTTAATATTTTTTTCTACTGTTAAAATCATTCTTTTATTAGAACAATTTCAGGAACAAACATGACAAACAGAATTCAACGAGGCGATTTACAAGTTAGCGAAGTATTAGACAAATTAATTACGGATAAAGTTTGTGTAAATATCGATGTGGAGTCAGATCATTTTTGGGAATCTTTTAATAATATCGTAAAAGAATTTACTCCTCGAAATAAAGCCTTACTAGCAGAAAGGGAGGAGCTCCAAACTAAAATAGACACTTGGCACAAAGAAAATAAAGAATTCAACAAAGAGCAATACAAAGAATTTCTCAAAGAAATTGGTTATTGGGTTGAAACTAATGAAGATTTTAATATCGAAACCACTAATGTGGATGCTGAAATTTCTACCATTGCTGGCGCCCAATTAGTAGTTCCAGTAATGAATGCCAGATTTGCTTTGAATGCAGCTAATGCCAGATGGGGTAGCCTTTATGATGCTTTGTATGGCACCGATATGATATCTGAAGAAGATGGCGCTGAAAAAGGAGGAGCTTATAACCCGGTTCGCGGAGACAAAGTCATTGAGTTTGTTAAAAATTTTCTCAATGAAAACTTTCCTCTAAGCAATAGTACGTATCAGGAAATCGCAGCTTTTCAAATTAACGAAGGCAATCTTGAGATTACTCTTAAAGATCAATCAAAGGTTTCTTTACAGGATCCTGATAAATTTGAGGGTTATTCTGGAGATAACGAAAACCCTTCAGGCATTTTGCTTAAAAATAACAACTTACATATCGAAATTCAAATAGACCGCGAAGATTCAATTGGCAAAGATGATTTGGCTGGAATTAAAGATGTCTCTGTTGAATCTGCAATTACTACTATTCAAGATTGTGAAGATTCTGTCGCCGCAGTTGATGGCGAAGATAAAGCTACAGTCTATGCAAATTGGCTTGGACTGATGCAGGGAAATTTAGAAGAAACTTTTAATAAGGGCGGCAAGGAAATGACACGAAAGCTTAATGCCGATCGTGATTTTTCTAAACCTAATGGCGAAACCTTTTCTTTACCAGGTAGAAGTACCATGTTGGTGCGAAACGTTGGGCACTTAATGACAACTCCAGCAATACTTGATGCTGAAGGAAATGAAATTTTTGAAGGCATCATGGATGCAATGTTCACTATAACCATTGCCAAGCACGATCTTTTAAAAACGAATGAAATCAAAAACAGTCGTACTGGAAGTATTTATATCGTCAAACCCAAAATGCATGGACCGAAAGAAGTTAATTTAACTTGTGATTTATTTGCTGCAGTAGAAAAAGCTGTTGGGTTGGAACCACTAACGGCAAAAATAGGCATCATGGATGAAGAGCGTCGAACCACAATCAACTTAAAAGAATGCATCAAGGTCGCCAAAGAAAGAGTAATTTTTATCAATACTGGATTCTTGGATCGTACAGGCGACGAAATTCATACTTCTATGGAAGCAGGCCCAATGATTAGAAAAGCAGAAATGAAACAAGAGCCGTGGATTCTTGCTTATGAAGATTGGAATGTTGATAAAGGTTTGCAAACCGGTTTCAAAGGGAAGGCTCAAATTGGAAAAGGGATGTGGGCAATGCCTGACGAAATGCTAGGTATGTATGAGAATAAAACCGTCCATCCAAAAGCTGGTGCTAATTGTGCTTGGGTACCTTCGCCAACGGCAGCTACTTTGCATGCAATGCATTATCATCAGATCAGCGTGCCCAGTGTGCAAGACGAGTTAGTCTCTCGCAAAGAAGCCGATATGGATGCCATTCTTGAAATTCCTTTGCTTAAAGAAAAGCTTTCAGCAGAAGAAATTCAAGCTGAACTGGACAACAACGCTCAAGGTATTTTGGGATATGTTGTACGTTGGATTGATCAAGGTGTTGGTTGTTCTAAAGTTCCAGATATTAATAACGTCGGCTTGATGGAAGACAGGGCAACTTGTCGAATCTCTAGCCAACATATTGCTAATTGGCTTCACCATGGACTCTGTAGTGAAGAACAACTTCTAGAAACCATGAAAAAAATGGCTGTGGTTGTCGATGAGCAAAATTCCGGAGATCCTCTCTATGAAAACATGGCACCGGGTTACGACGGCGATGCTTTTAAAGCAGCGTGCGATTTAGTTTTGCAAGGGAGAGTGCAACCAAGCGGTTACACCGAACCAATTCTTCACGCACAGCGTTTAGTCAAGAAAGGAACTTAAGGCAAAATGAGCAATCTTTCTCAAGCAGAATGGTTGGCTCAAGTTTCAGAAGAGGTCATTGATCCAGATCAACGCATCATTGATCCTCATCATCATTTGTGGCCGGGCGTTTCAATGGATTCGTCAGAAAATTCCACGCAATATTTATTAGAAGAGCTCTGGGCTGATACCGGCTCAGGTCATAATGTAACTCATACCGTCTTCATTGATTGCGGCCAATGTTATTGGGATTTAGCCGATAGCAACATGAATCCAGTGGGGGAGACCGAATTTGTTAAAGCACTAGCTGATTTATCAAAAGAAAACTCTCAACAAGCAACGATCTCTGGAATCATCGGACACGTGGATATGCTGCTTGGTTTTGAATCAGAACGTATTTTGGAAAAACATTTAGAAGTTGGTCAAGACTTATTCAAAGGCATTCGTCATGCAGGCGGTTGGGATCCCCACCCAAATGTTAGGAATTCTCATCATAATGCTTGCGAAGGTTTGTATTTAAAACCTGATTTCTTGGATGGGCTGCAAACCTTAGCAAAATTCGGTTATGTTTTTGAAGCTTGGCAGTATCATCATCAAATCCCTCAAATTACTCAGCTTGCCGATAAGTTTCCAGATTTAACCATCATCCTGAATCATTTCAGCGGCCCTTTAGGAATTGGTCCTTATGCAAACAAAGAAAAAGAGATTTTTGCTCAATGGCAAAAGGATTTAAAAGTATTGAGTCAGCATCAAAATGTCTATGCCAAACTAGGTGGACTTGCCATGCCGGTAAATGGTTTTGGTTTCCATACGCAAACACAACC
>VMHT01130322.1_pt1 | contig 33609 bp, 50 predicted proteins | sample 4693611 | NCBI WGS metagenome assembly VMHT01 (sample SAMN12280063, study PRJNA550983) | marine metagenome | isolation source: seawater sampled from same location over 5 years 0.02-0.2 micron viral filtrate | place: USA: collected off the coast of southern California halfway between the port... ...
GCAGATGTAGTTACCACAACAACTCATAAGACTCTGAGAGGTCCGAGAGGTGGGTTGATTATGTCTAATGATGTGGAGATGGGTAAGAGATTAGACAAGGCAGTATTTCCAGGAACTCAGGGTGGTCCATTGGAACATGTGATTGCTGCTAAAGCAGTTGCATTCGGTGAGGCACTTAAACCAGAATTCAGAGAATATTGTCTTCAAGTTGTTGCTAATGCAAAATCTCTTGGTCGTAGATTAATTGAAAATGGTATCAATATTGTATCTGGTGGAACAGATAATCATATTGTTCTACTTGATTTGAGAAGTCTAGGAATCACAGGTAAGTTTGCTGATCAACTTGTAAGTGAAATTAATATCACTGCAAATAAAAATACAGTTCCTTTTGATCCTGAGTCTCCCTTTGTTACCAGTGGATTACGTTTAGGTACTGCTGCTCTTACTACTAGAGGGTTTGATGAAAATGACTTTGTTGAAGTTGCTGATATTATCGCAAGTCGATTAAACAATTATGAGCAAGATGGGAATAAAGAAGAATGTTTGGTAAGAGTATCTAAACTTTGTAAAAGTAATCCTCTCTACTAAATATAGTATATCGTCGCCGCTGAGGGGTAACTGGCAAAATCCAGTTGACACCCCTCTTTTTTATTGGTATAATGGTTTGGAGACTGGAATCAAAATGACTGTAAAAGTAGCATTGCTGAAATCTGGAGAGGAAGTGATTTCTGACATTACGGAGATGCAAGTAGAATCCCGCGTTTTGGGATACAATCTGCGTCTTCCTTATATTGTCAACTTTAGTAATCCAGTAGTTGAAAATGGAAAAACTACTGCTGATATTCAGTTTACTCCCTGGATGCCCGTCTCTAAGGACAAGACAATTCCAATCCCTGCTGATTGGGTTGTTACTATTGTTGAACCTATCGATAAAGTGATGACTATGTATATTACTAACATTTTGGAGAAGAGCAATGATTAAAGTATTGGTATTGATTGGTGGTGGTGGAAATTTGATCTCAGAGATTGAAGAAGTTGGATCTGAGTTGGGAGAACCCGATTGTAAACTAACAAAACCATTTTTGATTTGTGAAGGTACTATGTTGGAACCATGGTTATCAGACGTAACCAGAGATCAAACCTTCATGATCTCATCGGACAAGATCTTGACTTTGGTGGATCCTCGTCCTACACTCCTTGAAAAGTACGAAACCCTAATCAAATAATGCGCTGGTACACGAACGTAAAACTCATCGGAAACAGCATCTATGTCCGTGGATATGAAAATGGGGAACGGTACAAAGATAAGATTGAATATCGTCCTACACTGTTTCTGAACAGTGATGCTCCCACACAATATAAAACTCTAGATGGTTCATACGTAAAAGAAATTCAACCAGGCAAGATCAAAGAAACTAGGGACTTTATCAAACAATATAAAGACATTGATGGATTTACCGTTCATGGTAACGACAATTCCATCTATCAGTATATTTCTGATACTTACCCTGAAGATGATATCAAGTTTGATATCAATGAGATTAAGTTGCTGACTCTTGATATTGAGGTTGCATCTGAGTACGGATTCCCAGATCCTAAAAACTGTGCAGAAGAGATCCTTTTGATTACAGTTCAGGACTACTCTACTAAAGAAATCATTTGTTGGGGATCTCGCCCCTTCGATAAAAAGTTTCCAAAGTATAGGTATATTAAGTGTGCTGATGAGCAAGCATTACTTCATGCATTCCTACACTGGTGGGAAAATAATAACCCAGAAGTGATCACTGGATGGAACGTTGAGTTCTACGATATCCCATATATTGTTGGTAGAATCTCACGAGTTCTTGGTGAGAAGTACACCAAGAAACTTTCGGTGTGGAACTTTGTACGGGGAAAGGAAACTGAAATCCGTGGTAATCTTGTAACCACATACGAGATTGCCGGAATCTCTATTCTTGACTATCTTCAACTTTATAAGAAGTATTCATTCAAGAATCCAGAAAACTATCGTTTGGACACAGTTGCTAATGATGAACTGGGTGAACGAAAACTTGATCACACTCAATACGAGACGTTTAAAGATTTCTACACGAAAGACTGGGATACCTTCGTTGAATACAACAAGATTGACGTAGAACTGGTTGACCGTATTGAGGATAAAATCAAACTAATTGAACTTGCAATTACTCTTGCATATGACGCAAAAGTTAATTATGAAGATGTGTTCTTCCAAGTACGTATGTGGGATACCATCATTTATAATTACTTACGTAAACGTGGTATTGTTGTTCCTGAGAAGGAGCGAGGAATTGTAAAAAATGACAAGTATGCGGGGGCATATGTCAAGGAACCGATTCCAGGAATCTATGATTGGGTTGTCAGTTTTGACCTCAACTCACTTTATCCTCATCTTATTATGCAGTATAATATCTCTCCAGAGACGCTGGTAGATGAACGACACCCAACAGCAACAGTTGACCGAATCCTTAATCGTGAGGTAAAGATTGAGGGTGAGTATGCAGTCTGTCCTAATGGTGCACAGTATCGGAAGGATGTGCGTGGATTTCTTCCAGAACTGATGGAGATGATGTATGGCGACCGAGTTGTATTTAAAAAGAAAATGCTCGCCGCCAAACAGCAGTATGAGAAGACGCCTACTAAGGCACTTGAAAAGGAGATCGCCAGATGTAACAACATTCAAATGGCGAAGAAAATTTCTCTTAACTCTGCTTATGGTGCTATTGGTAATCAATACTTCAGGTATTATAAATTAGCGAATGCAGAGGCAATTACTTTGTCTGGTCAGGTCTCAATCCGTTGGATTGAAAATAAGATGAATCAGTATCTAAATCGGGTTTTAAAAACAGAAGATAATGATTATGTTATTGCTTCTGATACTGATTCCATTTATCTTAATATGGATCCTTTGGTCAACGCAGTATACAAAGAAAGAGAAAGAACAACTGAGAGCGTCGTTTCGTTTCTTAATAAGGTCTGTGAAAAGGAACTTGAGGGATATATTGAAGGTTGTTATCAAGAACTCGCGGGGTATGTGAACGCATACGACCAGAAGATGCAGATGAAGCGAGAGAATATCGCTGACCGTGGAATCTGGACAGCTAAGAAACGATATATCTTAAACGTATATGATTCTGAGGGTGTTCGTTATGCAGAACCCAAACTTAAGATTATGGGTATTGAGGCAATCAAGTCTTCTACTCCTGCATACTGTAGGACAAAGATTAAGGAGGCACTCAAACTGATTATGAGTGGCACTGAAGATGAAGTGATTGAGTACATGGAAAGTGTCCGAGAGGAGTTCAATAAACTCAGTCCAGAAGAAGTTTCATTCCCCAGAACGGTTTCTGATGTAGATAAGTATAAGTCAAGTTGTTCGATTTACGCAAAAGGAACTCCTATCCACTCTAAGGGTGCTCTGATCTATAATTACTACGTCAAGAAAGCAAAACTAGATAATAAGTATTCAATTATCAAAAATGGTGAGAAAGTCAAATACTGTTATCTAAAACTCCCAAATCCAATTAGGGAAACTGTTATTACATTTATTCAACAGTTCCCACATGATTTGGACTTGGCAAAGTATGTCGATTATGACACACAATTTGACAAAGCGTTCATGAAGCCTTTAAAATCTATCATGGATGTTATCGGTTGGAAAACCGAAAAAGTAAACACACTCGAATCTTTTTTCTCGTAATGGATCTTCCTATCAATGATTCCGAACTCTCGACTATCGTGGGTGCCCTTCGTTTGGGTGGAGATGTATCTCTATATCAAAAACTAAAATTAGTTAAAGATATTCGTGAAGAGAATCCTAACGGATCATATAAAAAAATTCTAAGAGAGCAGTATGGCATGGTCGCCTAAAGCCGGTTATTGGACTCCTAATGATTTGTCAGATAGTGAGTTGCAATATTTGATGGATGTATTAAAAAAGAATAATGAAGAATCAAAACTTTACAATAAGTTTTGGTGCTGGAAAATGAACTATAGGAACAAAAATTATGGACTTTCTTAAAGATATTGTAAAGGAGATTGGTGGTGAATATACACAACTCGCAAGAGACATCGACGACCAAGAAACTTACGTGGACACGGGTTCGTACATCTTTAACGGACTTTGTTCAGGTAGCATATTTGGTGGTTTTTCTGGGAATAAGATTACTGCCATTGCTGGTGAGTCTTCTACTGGGAAGACTTTCTTTGCTCTCGCCGTTGTCAAAAACTTTCTTGATTCTAATCCCGATGGTTATTGTCTATATTTTGACACTGAAGCCGCTATTAATAAGTCTCTTCTCGCAGATAGAGGTATCGACCTTGATCGGTTAGTAGTAGTTAATGTTGTTACTATTGAAGACTTCCGTGGTAAAGCACTGAAAGCGACGGATCTATACTTAAAAAAACCTGAAGGAGAACGAGCACCTTGTATGTTTGTGTTAGACTCTCTTGGTATGCTTTCCACAGAAAAGGAGATCCGTGATGCTCTAGACGATAAGCAAGTCCGTGATATGACCAAATCTCAATTGGTCAAAGGCGCATTCCGAATGCTTACCCTTAAACTGGGTCAAGCAAACATTCCCATGATTGTTACTAACCACACCTACGATGTCATTGGATCATACGTTCCCACCAAAGAAATGGGCGGAGGCAGCGGTCTCAAATATGCTGCGTCTACGATCATTTATCTCAGCAAAAAGAAAGAAAAGGATGGAACAGAAGTCATTGGAAATCTTATTAAAGCTAAGACAGCAAAGTCGCGTTTAAGTAAGGAGAACAAAGATGTTACGGTGCGTTTGTATTACGATGAGCGTGGTCTTGATCGATATTATGGTCTTCTTGAATTGGGTGAACTCGGTGGGATGTGGAAAAACGTTGCTGGTAGATATGAGGTAGAAGTTGACGGTGAGATGAAAAAGGTTTATGCTAAGCAAATCATGAAGGATCCCGAAAAGTATTTCACACCTGAAGTCATGGAAAAACTGGATGTGATTGCACAAGGTGAATTTAAATACGGAGGTTAGTAATTGGAAAAAATTGAATTCTTGATTCTACGGAATCTACTATATAATGAGGAATTTGTTCGAAAGGTTCTACCTTTCATTAGACCTGAATATTTCCAAGACCAAAGTCAAAAGATTATCTTTCAAGAGATCAGTTCTTTTGTAGAAGAGTTCAATAGTGTTCCATCAAAGGAAGTCCTCAACATTGAGGTTGAGAAGCGCAATGATGTAAACGAAGATCAATACCGAGAGGTATGTCAAACTATCGAGCATCTCACTGATGTTTCGGTAGATTTTTCTTGGTTGGTAGAGACCTCTGAGAAGTGGTGTCGTGATCGCGCTATCTATCTTGCCCTGATGGAATCGGTACAACTTGCCGATGGTGGAGGAGAAAAGAGTCCAGACTCTATCCCATCAATTTTACAGGATGCATTAGCAGTTAGTTTTGACAACCATGTTGGTCATGACTATTTGAACGACTTCGAAGAGAGATATGATTCATACAACCAAAAGGAGAGTAAAATTGAATTCGATCTCGAATATTTTAACAAAATCACAAAAGGTGGTTTACCTAATAAGACTCTTAACATCGCGCTTGCTGGTACAGGTGTCGGCAAGTCTTTATTCATGTGCCACATGGCTAGCGCCGTGCTGCTCCAGGGGCGGAACGTACTCTATATTACAATGGAGATGGCAGAAGAGAAAATTGCTGAGCGAATTGACTCGAATCTCCTGAATGTAAATATCAAAGATTTATCTGATTTGCCAAAGACTTTATTTGTTAACAAAGTCTCACAGTTGCAACAAAAAACGCAAGGTAATATTATAATTAAAGAGTATCCAACTGCGAGTGCACATAGTGGACATTTTAAGGCACTTCTTAATGAACTTGCACTTAAGAAATCATTTAGACCTGATATTATTTTCATTGATTACCTTAATATATGTGCTTCCTCGCGATATCGCGCTGGTAGCAATGTCAATTCATATACAGCTATTAAGTCAATTGCTGAAGAACTTAGAGGGATGGCTGTTGAAGCAAACGTCCCTATCGTTTCTGCCACGCAGACCACTCGTTCTGGTTATGGTAGCTCTGATGTTGAGCTTACTGACACTTCTGAGTCCTTTGGTCTCCCTGCTACTGCTGATCTTATGTTTGCCCTTATTTCAACTGAAGAACTTGAATCCATGGGACAGATACTTGTAAAACAACTTAAGAACAGGTATAATGACATTAGTATTTTTAAACGTTTTGTGGTTGGAATTGATCGTGCCAAGATGAGATTATATGATTGTGATCAATCAGCACAAGATAATATACTTGACTCTGGGCAGGAAGAGGAGTATGAACCTCAAGACGAGACTTCAAAAGTGAATAAGTTTGGAGGATTTAAGTTTTGAGTGAATTAAGTAAAGACATGTCAAGTCAAATTGTAATAGTAGAAATGTCTCACTATTATGAGTTGACTTTACCGAATGGTAAAAAAAGACATTGTGGAACACTCAAAGATGTTGAGTGTATGTTGAGCATCTATCCTGATGCAGTTTATGCTAAAATACTTTTGCCACCTCCACCAGAAACTGTAGACGTGGCGCATATTGAACTGGAACCCGATTTGCAACTTCCAGAACAAAAAATTCTATCTGAATCTGACCTACTACCTATTGATTTAAAATGAGTAATGTTGACACCCAAAAATACGTTGAGTTTGTAAATGCTGTTACCTCGAAAGAAAGTAAAGATTTTGAAGCATTCCTCTATCGTCTTCAGGAACTACAAGGTCATTTTCGTTCCGAGCGACTTCTTACTGCATCTGTAGGAATGTGTGCTGAGGCAGGTGAGTTTACTGAGATCGTCAAAAAGATTATCTTCCAAGGTAAACCTGTCAATGAAGAAAACTTGTTCCACCTGAAGCGTGAACTTGGTGACATCATGTGGTATGTTGCTCAAGCATGTATGGGACTTGACATCTCTCTGGATGAGATCATGGAGATGAATGTAGAGAAACTGAAAGCACGATATCCTGGTGGCGAGTTTAATGTTCACTACTCCGAGAATCGTAAAAAAGGTGATCTGTGATCAACCTTGAAGTGAAAAAGATTATCTTAACCTCCCTTCTAGATAGTTAGATGGGAGGTTTTTTGTCTAAATATAGATAAAAGTATTCTTGAAATGAAACCGACACCTAAAGAGTATAAAGAAGCACTAAACCGTCATGCTACAATTGTAAAGCATTTGATTGATGAAGGTTATGCTCAAGATGAAGAGTCTGCAAATAGTATTATCATGGGTATGAGTGAAGAGTGGTATTCTTTGATTATTGACTAATGAAAGATTTCAAAGTTCCATTCGCAATTGTATCCTTCTTATTAGTTCAGGGTGCTGGTGCAGTGTGGTGGTCTTCACAGATTGATGGTCGAGTAAAAACTCTCGAAGCGGAGAGTCTGAATATTGCCAGAGAAAATCGTAGATATATTGAGCAAGTGATTCAACCATCCTATGGAATTAGTAGTTCTTGGAAGAATCAATACCATGATGAGTGGGTTTTAAAGGGGGGTTGGAAATAATCTCGTATAAATAATATATACGACTATATGTTTTATGTCCGACACTGCTAAGTCTTGCAAAGCAGGATATTACTATTGTTTTACTGATAAGAAGTGCAAGAAGATTCCACTCGGTTGGCATGTAGGTCGTCGTGGGTATATTAGTAAGGATGATGATGACGGTGATGATAATAAAGATAATGGTAATGGTGACGGTGGTAATGGAAATGGTGGTTCTGAAGGCGGTAACGGCGGCGGAGATGGTGGCGGGGGAATGGGAGAAAGTTGGATAGATTTGAATAATCCTAAAATTAATGAAGAGAAGCATGATCATGAACATGAGATGATCCGTAGACAGATGGATACTGTAACCTCTGCTGCAAAGAGACTTAAGAAAAAAGTCGGCAACAAAGGTGAAGGTAATGTGAAAGCATGGGTACAATCTAAGATCACCAAGGCCGCTGATTATATTGATACTGCTGCTGATTATATGGACTCCGATGTAAAGGAGGAGTTAGATAAGAGAGATAAACCATTTGTAAAAAAGTTAGTAAAAAATTTAAGAAAAGGATCAAAGACACACGCAAAACAAGCAGATAAATTAGAGAAAGCGGTAAATGAGGAGAATATTGATGAGGCGGGTAAGAAGTGTTGGAAAGGATATAAGAAAGCGGGAACCCAAAAATTATTTGGTAAGACTTATAATCGTTGTGTAAAGAAAGAAGAAAATGAACCTATTGAAGGGAACCTCGAAGAGGGGAACAAAAGTGGTGATACTTCTCTGCGTGACTGGTTTAGCAAGAGTCGCTCTTCTGATGGCACCCCTGGTTGGGTTCAACTGGGCGGCAAATATGCGGGAAAACCCTGCGCCAAACAACCAGGACAGAAGACCAAACCCAAGTGTGGTTCTTCAAAGATGAAGAGAAACCTCGATAAGAAAGAGGAGGACAAGGCATTCCGTCGTAAGAATCGCCAGGATCCAAATCCAGATCGTAAAGGTAAAGCAAAGAATGTTGCTACTGAAGAAGTAGTTCTTGAGAATCAATCAAGTATTGATAGAAGAAATCAAGAGATCCAAAGAAAGCAAATTCAATTAGATCGTCAAAAGATCGCATTGAAGAGAAAGATGGTGCAGGTTGATAAGACACCAGTTTCCAACGATGAACTATCATTGAAAGTTCGTGAGAGTGCAGAAATGAGATACTGCCCCAAGTGTCAGAAGAATGAAACTAGAGATGAGTGTTCATTTGGACCCAAGTATTGGGATACATACTCCAAACCTGCAATTAAGGAAGAGGAGAAGAAAAAGAAGAGAGATGCTTGCTACCATAAGGTCAAGTCTCGTTATTCTGTTTGGCCAAGTGCATATGCATCCGGTGCTCTAGTTAAGTGCCGTAAAGTTGGTGCAAAGAATTGGGGCAATTCAAAGAAAGAAGAAGTTGAATTTGAGAAGGTAGTAGAGTTTCTCTACGTTGAGGGATTTACAAAGACTGTTGATGATGCTGCTCAAATGGCAATGCATTTATCTGAGAGTTGGGTTGATGAAATTTTGAAAGGTTGATATGAAGTTTACTGATTTTATAAAAGAAGCGAAGGATGTTGCTGACCTAAACGCAAGGCGTTTGGGTTGGGTTGATAATGGTCATGGTGACTATTATGATAAGGATACTGCTGAGTTTGTTGCAAAGAAGAAAGGTGGCAAACTAAAGTTATACAATCAGAAGCAGAAAGTTGGAAAGGATCCAACTCAGGATAGATCCGTTACTCAACGTGATATTCCAGCATCTGCACAAACTGAAAACTATGAGTTTATTAGAGATGAATATATAAAACAAAAAATCTTCAACGAGGGAGATTGGATTCGTAGCATTGTAACTGAGAAAATTGGAAAGATTATTCGTAGAGGTGCAAATCATCTTATTTGTTTGACTGTGGAACAGGAAATGTTTAAGTCATGGATTAAAGATGTAGTAGAGTGGACTGAGGTATCTGGAGTTCCTGCTAATCAAAGATTAGTTGGCACTGATGCACATAGAAAATATGTTGAAAAGTTGACTCCTGGTTATGATGCAAATTCTAGATTTAACTTGAGAAACTTTATAAATAAATATAAGAAAAAGAATACCAGATAAAAAGATGTTGCGCCATATTGTTACTGATTTAGCAGAGCACTACGTTAGTGAAGTGCTGAAACCAAAACTAGGTAGCCCTGCTGGTCAATCTACCGCTGAAGGTCCGGGAAAAGGTGGTCCTGGTGCTGGTGGTGGTGTGAACCAGGGTTCTGATAAGAAAATCAGACAAGCGGTATATGATATCAGATATAGAGCACGTCGTGAGGAGATTCCTCTACAGGGTGCGTTTACTCAGTATATGACAAACACCTCCATGAATGCAATGGAGAAAAAGGCAGTTAGAGAAAAACTGGGTTTAGATAGACCGGGTGGCGGTGGTGCACCACCAGCTGCTGGTGGTGGTGGAGAGAGACCAGGATCAGTAGGTCCTCAGAAAGAAGAAGTTGAACTTACTGAAGCACCATTACAAAAGTTTAAAGTAAGAGTTACCGATAAAGAATCTGGTAAGACTTATGTGAGAATGGCAACTCGTGAGAAGATTGCTAAACTCAGATCAAATCCATTCATCTCTTCTGTTGAGATGACCAAGTATGGTAAGACATATGAGGGTGGTGAAGATGAACCAGGTAAGGCAAAGAAAGATTATGATGGTGATGGTAAAGTAGAAAGTGGTGCTAAGGAGTATCGTGGCGTCATCCACAATAAGATTCAACAAAGCAAAGGTGGAAAATCTGACGGTAAAGACACCTCCAATGTTAAGGAGGGAATGAGTACTGATATTGAAAACCCCAATGATCTTAAAAATGCTGTCAAGAAAGCAGTAAAGAGAGTTGATTTGAACGTTAGCGGAGATGTCGATAAGAATGACAAGTCCATGGGTAAATATGGTGAGTTTGTTCCTTCTGCAGATGGAAAGAAAAAAGTAGTAACTAAAATTGATTCTGTTAAGGAAGAGTTCTCCAACTGGAGAGAGGATCTAAATTCTTCTGAAGAGGATCAGAATGTTGATCTTATTAAGGAGATGCCTCGCGGAAAAAAGAATAAAGTAAAATTTAATCCTGAGGTTGCTATCGAGAGCCTTGTCGCGGAAAAGGGTGGTGAGATTCTTGAAGTAAAGGAAGTTGACCTTCAAGAGAAGGGAATGTCTTCTGATGAAATGTCCTCAATATTAAAAGGAAACAAGTATTCTAAGCAGCAACTTCTTGATATGAGTAAGAAGTCTACTAAACAAGGTAGACATGGCGAAGCAGATGCTCTATACAAAGAGTTTCAGAAAGAGGAGAAAAAGGACGACACATATCTAGAACCAGATATGAAGAAGCGCCAAAAGAATAATGAGAAGGCGAGAAAGGATATGGAGAAGATGGGTACTCCTATGAAGAACCCACACTTCGAAGAGGTTGAGGTAGAAGGATATGAACCAATGACTCCTGCTAGGGAGAAAAGGGTGTCACGTCAGTCTGATAAAGCATATGCTAAAGAAGTTGTTGCTGCTCGTTTTGGTAAAGGGAAGGAGGCTAATAAGCAGATGCAACGTCGAATTGCTATGCAAGATCCTGCTGGACGTAAAGCATCACTAAGGAAAGAAGAACTTGACGAGAAGATGGATATCGCTACCGCTAAAATGGGTGATGTCATCAAGGATTTTTATAAGTCCGATGCTCCTCAATTCAAGGGTAAAACCAAGGAAGAGATCCGCAAGATGGCAATTGCTGCTAAACTAGAAGATGAACGCGGTATTGATGAAGTGACTCGCTACGCCAAGGAAACCGGAAAGGACTTCAAAACTGGAGAACCTTCTGCAAAACCGGGAACCAGACCAGGAAATACTTTTGATAAAGTAAAAGGACAACTGCGTAAGACTGGTGGTGTGATCTCTTCTCGTGGTAAAGCGATTCAACCCCAAGGTAAGAAGAAAGAAAAAGGTGCAAAGGGTTATAAAGGTGTAACACCTGTTGATAAGATCAAGGGAGACCTTGCACGTAAGAGAGCACCCAAACCCGATCCTTATGGTTACGGATCAGGAAGGTATCAAGGTGACTGATTGACCCTTACCTATATAATGTAGTGTATTGAAGTCAATTATGTTAGCATTTCTACTACCAATCGCATCAAAGATTATTACTGATGCGGTATCGAAGGTTCCTGACAATGAGGAACTGGGGGAAAAACTTATTGCAATTTGTATCATCATCTTAGAAAAGGCGGTCAAACTTACCAAGACCGATATGGACGACAAGTTACTGGAAACAGTAAAAGGTGCCATTGAGGCAAGGTAATAGATCTTCTAAATATTATTATCAGTAAAAAAAATTTACAGGAAAGGACATGGCACTTTGGGGAAATTCTGACAATGTTGGGTCTGCTGGAACAGTTTGGTTAAACTATACCACTGGCATTGTCACTGCGACAGGTACTAACTTTGGTGGCGCTGTCGGTTCTGGAGCAACCGGGGATATTATTAGATTTGGAGAGCGTAGCGGAACCTATTATGGTGATGCTGTAATTGTTTCTATTGCTGGCACTGAGTCATGCACCATTGGATCCACCATGGGTCTAAGTGGCGCTGCTATTGCTGGCGTAGACTTTACTGTAGCGCAATGTCCCAAGTCTGAAGTTCTGGACGAGCATTATAGCGAGAAGAAGACTAACTTTGATTCATTCGTATACGGTGTATCTGGAGTTGGTGTTTCTGTATCCAACGATAATGATATCTATGACGCATATCGTCCAGGACATGCTGGATGGGTTGGTGTTACCACCTACAATGATCAGCACGGTAGTCTGAGAGTTAAGAGCGAAGTTCTAGTAGCAATGTCCGGTATTAGCACCGGTAATGCACCTGCATTCCCAGGCGCTGCACTTTGATAATTAATGTAATATATTATGATTTTTAATGAACTAAATGATGAAAATTTCTTTTTATTTGCTATAAAGAACTACGAAAATCCCCAAGCCGTGACCAAAGAAGATTTCGACAGAGATCTTAATCACTTTAAGTATATAAAAAGATTATTGAAGCGGTACAGAAATACAGGTGAGTTAAAAACTCACCTGTTGATCAATCATTTTATTGTTCTATACAATATCTTTGGTGATGCTACAACTCCAATGTTGTTTTATAAGATTGAAAGGGATTTGTGGTCATTAACAAAGACATTCGTGGTTTTCATGAATCGTCTTCCTGACTATCCTAAATGTCACATCCACGACATTCCAATTGATGAAGATTGTAAGAAACAGTTAGAAGGGATGAATGATGGATATTGATAAGATCATTTCCAAAGTTCGAAATCTAAATGAAGCACCAACTAATAGTGTTGGGAATACTGGATATACGAATAGTGGATCTAATACTTCTCTTGGTGGATTTGATAAGTTTCTATTTCCTCCTACTGAAGATGTACTGGATCAGGATTTTCAAACTCCTGGACAATCTGGACAAGCACGTTGGAGATTTTCTAACGTTTACCCTGCTCAAAAATTATCTCTATCAGATATTAATAATATGGTAGACGCATCAAAGGATTATATAAAAATAATGGATGATAAAAGATTATCAAATATTATGAATATGGTTCGTTCTCTTAAAGAGGAGATGGGTGTTGCTGCTATGGGTGGACCAACTAATAATGTTGGTGACGGTAAGATTGCAGGCGCAGTTCCTGGAGAAGCACCTCCAGTGAGAAAAAAGAAAAAGAGATATATCTATGGCGGCAAGGGATCTAGAAAATTCTGGTTAAAGTAAGATGTTCAGTAATTCTAAGGTTGATGTTTTAGAATCTAAACTTAACATGTATGAGGATCTCTCTCGGGAGATGCTTGCAAAGTTAGAATCAGCAGTAGAAAAGATATCGGAAGGTAACAACAGGATTGCTCAAATCCTGACCAAGCACGACGAAAGAATTGAGCAAAGTATGAAGACGGATTCTCTCATCATCAAGATGATTGATGAGATGAAAGAGCAGGAAGAGAAAAACCATAGAATTATTCACGAGAGAATCGATAGAATACAGGTAGAAATAAAGGCATTTTCTAAGTTTCGTTGGCAAGTTGGTGGTGTTTTAATCGTTACAGCACTACTGATTGGTGCTGGGAGTAGAATTCTGCCATTAATACTACAACCTTCAACAACTCCAATTCAGAAATCTGTTATATAGTAAGAGTTGAGTGGCTAGTGGTCACGATGAAAAAAGAATATTTGCAGATCAAGCAGAAAAAGGCGGTCTCTGCTTATCAAATGTGTACGATATCAAATGCCATTCTCAAATGGACAGGAATTGTTGCGAGTTCAATTTTTGTCCTTGACATGGAGAAGGGTATTTGATATACTGAGTTGACCCTAGGACTTCGTTATGGATTTCATTGATGTAAAGTACATCAATTTACTCTCATTGAAACTTCAAAAGTTTAAAAAAGTAAAGCACAATCTTTTTAATTGTAGATGTCCTATCTGTGGGGACTCAAAGAAGAATCTGACTAAGGCAAGAGGGTACTTTTACCAAGTAAAGAATAATGCAAATTATAAGTGTCATAACTGCGGTATTAATATATCTCTCACTAACTTCTTGAAGAAGGTTGATCAATCTATGTTTGATCAATACACCATGGAGAAATTTAAGGAAGGATTTACTGGTATATCATCTGTACGAAAGGACCCTGAATTTAAATTTGAAAAACCTGTATTTAAGAAGTCTGTAAAGATCGATCTACCAAAGGCATCATCAAATCCTGACGCAAGAGGATATCTTGAAAGTAGAAAACTCAATCCAGATAAATTTTATTATACCGACAAATTTAAAACATGGGTCAATGGAATCAAACTAACATTTGATGGATTCAAATACGATGAACCAAGAATTATTATTCCACTGATTTACAAGGAAAAACTGATTGGTATTCAGGGTAGGAGTCTAGATTTCTCCAATCCTAAATCGATTAAATATATAACCGTGATGTTCGACGAGGAGGCACCTAAAATCTATGGACTTGATGAAATCGATAAGAAACTACCAGTCTATGTGGTCGAAGGACCCTTTGACAGCACTTTCATCAACAATAGTGTGGCTTTGTGTGGCAGTGACGGTGACGTTTGTTGTCTTGAGGGAAGCAGTATCGTTTTTGTTTACGATAATGAACCCCGTAATCGAGAAATTGTCAATCGAATTGGAAAGTGTGTGGATAGAGGGGAGAACGTCGTCATCTGGCCAAGAGGAATAGATAAGAAAGACATCAATGACATGATGCTTGCTGGACATGATCCCATGTCCGTGATAAAATTTAATACATATTCAGGTTTACAAGCAAAGATCAAATTTAACGAATGGAAACGGGTATGAGCAACGGAACAAAAGTACAGAAGCGTGATGGACGAATTGAACCTCTAGACCTAGACAAGATGCATTTGATGGTCGAAGAGGCGTGTGAAGGTCTTGCAGGGGTCTCTGCGAGTCAAGTTGAGATGAACTCTGGGATTCAATTTTATGATGGTATTACAACTGCAGAGATTCAAGAGATTTTAATTCGTGCTGCTTCTGACCTGATTGATCTTGATCATCCAAACTATCAGTACGTTGCCGCTCGCCTTCTACTATTTTCAGTTCGTAAACAGATATATGGAAAGTCTTGTGAACTTCCAAATCTAGAGAATCACATCTATGAATGTGTGAACAGGCGAGTATATGATGGTAATATTTACACAAAGTACTCGAAAGAAGAGATTGAGAAGGCAAACGGATTTATCGATCATGATCGTGATTTCTTGTTCACATATGCCGGTCTGAGACAAGTCGCAGATAAATATCTTGTACAGGATAGAAGTTCTGGTGGAGTCTACGAGACACCCCAGTTCATGTACATCATGGTTGCTTTAACCATGTTCGCTGAGTATCCTAAGGAAACAAGATTAACTTATGTCAGACGATACTACGACGCAATCTCAAAGCACAAACTCAACATTCCCACACCTATCATGGCAGGAGTGCGAACTCCACTTAGACAGTATGCTAGCTGTGTACTTGTTGATGTTGATGACACCCTCGATTCTATCTTTACTTCTGATATGGCGATTGGCCGATACGTTGCACAAAGGGCGGGTATCGGTATCAACGCAGGCAGAATCCGTGGCATCAACAGTAAAATCAGAGATGGAGAAGTTCAACACACAGGTGTTGTACCATTCCTTAAAAAGTTTGAATCGACTGTCAGGTGTTGTACACAAAATGGAATACGAGGTGGGTCAGCAACTGTCCACTTCCCAATCTGGCACCAAGAAATAGAAGACATTATTGTTCTTAAAAACAATAAGGGTACAGAAGATAATCGAGTTCGCAAACTAGACTATAGTATTCAAATCAGTAAACTGTTCTATGAACGATTCATCCAAGATGGAGACATCTCCCTATTCAGTCCTCACGATGTCCCAGGTCTGTATGATGCTTTTGGGACTGATCGTTTTGATGATCTCTATACAAGTTATGAATCTGATGGATCTGTTCCGCGCAAAACTATCGGTGCTCAGCAACTTATTGGGGATCTCCTGAAGGAGAGAGCGGAGACTGGTCGTATTTACATCATGAATATTGACCATTGTAATTCACACTCTTCCTTCAAAGATAAAATCGAGATGAGTAATCTCTGTCAAGAGATCACTCTACCAACGTATCCTCTTCAACACATTGATGAAGAGAATGGTGAAATCGCACTTTGTATTCTCTCTGCTGTCAACGTAGGTAAGATTCGTTCTGATGAGGAACTTGAAGAACTTTGTGATCTTGCAGTACGTGGTCTAGAGGAACTAATTGACCATCAAGAGTATCCTGTAGCAGCAGCAGAACGCGCTACAAAGGCACGTAGATCCCTTGGAGTGGGGTTTATTGGTCTCGCACATTATCTTGCTAAACTGGGATACTCATATGACTCACAAGAAGCATGGGATGCTGTTCATGGGTTGTCTGAGTCCTTCCAATATTTCCTTCTCAAGTCATCTAATGAACTTGCTAAGGAGAAGGGGTGGTGTGCAGACTTTGGTCGTACCAAATATGCAGATGGAATTCTGCCAATTGATACATATAAGAAAGACGTAGATGAAATCTCTAATCCGGAACTAACACATGATTGGGAAGGTCTTCGGAAGTCTATCACTACCCACGGTCTTAGGCACTCAACATTGTCCGCACAGATGCCTTCAGAGAGTAGTTCCGTTGTGTCAAACGCAACCAATGGAATCGAGCCACCTCGTGATTTCTTGTCCATTAAAAAATCAAAGAAAGGACCTCTTAAGCAGATTGTTCCACAATTTTCCACCTTGAAGAATCAATACACTCTTCTGTGGGATATGAAAGGCAACTCTGGATATGTTAAAGTGGTTGCTATGATGCAAAAGTTCTTTGACCAAGCGATTAGTGGTAACTGGAGTTACAATCCTGAGCAGTATCCAGATAATGAGATTCCAATCTCGGTCATGGCAAATGACCTTTTGACTACATATAAGTACGGTTGGAAGACTTCTTATTATCAGAACACCTATGATAGGAAGGATGATGGACTAACGGAAAAGGAAGACAATGGTACTGAATTGTCTGAACTAATTAAAGAACTAGAAAACGCAAACGAATCGGAGTGTGAATCCTGTGCAATTTAAGGTAAATACAACAGATCAAATCAAGACTATCCCTCATGGTATGACTGTTTTCAATTCAACCCCAGTGGACACCAAAAAGCAACCAATGTTCTTTGGTAACCCACTTGGGGTTCAAAGATATGATTCATACAAGTATCCCATCTTTGATAAACTTACTACTCAACAACTGGGATATTTCTGGAGACCTGAAGAAGTCTCTCTACAAAAAGATCGTGGTGACTATCAGTCACTACGTCCAGAACAGAAGCATATCTTCACTTCAAACCTGAAGTATCAAGTTATGTTGGATAGTGTTCAGGGTAGAGGTCCAGGAATGGCATTCATTCCTTACTGTTCTCTTCCTGAACTTGAGGCGGCAATGACTGTGTGGGAGTTCATGGAGATGATCCATTCTCGCTCCTACACGTATATCATTAAAAACATCTATGCAAATCCAAGTGATGTATTCGATAAGATTCTCTCTGATCAGCGTATTCTAGACCGTGCTGGGAGTGTTACGGAGTCATATGATACCTTCATCAACGCAGCACATGCGTATGATAATTCCAATCAGTGGAGACATGCGTTGGAACAAGTTCCAACTGCAATGGACGATAGATATGAACTAAAGCGTAAACTCTTTAGAGCGATTGCAAATGTAAATGTTCTAGAGGGAATCCGTTTCTATGTTAGTTTCGCTTGCAGCTTCGCATTTGGCGAACTTAAACTTATGGAAGGATCCGCTAAAATCATCTCACTTATCGCCAGAGATGAGAACCAACATCTTGTCCTCACTCAAAACATCCTTAACAAGTGGGCAGAAGGTGATGATCCAGACATGAAGAGAATCTTCGAAGAAGAGATTCCCTGGTTGTATTCTTTGTTTGATAAGGCAGTCAATGAGGAGAAACTATGGGCAGAGTATCTGTTCAAAGATGGATCCATGATTGGTTTGAACGATAAACTTCTACAGCAGTATGTTGAGTGGATTGCTAATCGTCGTCTCAAGGCGATTGGTCTCAAGGCACAGTATGACATTCCTGCCAAGAACAACCCACTACCTTGGACACAGCATTGGATCTCCTCCAAGGGTCTTCAGGTTGCCCCTCAGGAGACTGAAGTTGAGTCCTATGTTGTCGGTGGTATCAAACAAGATGTCAAGAAAGATACCTTCTCTGGATTCTCACTTTAATGAATCAGAGTTGGAAAAAAAATATGCTTGAGCATTGGGTATTAAAACCTGATGAGAGGGTCCTTCTTAAGGGGGGACCTAAATCTCTTGCTCAAGCGTGGCGTCTTCAGGCACTTAAGTATAGATACGATTCTTATTATCCTGATAAATAATCGGACTTACATATAGATGTTTTGTGCGATTATGATAATCCCTGGATATATAATGAGAGACCTTTTACTAGTGACGATGTTCATGACTACTTTGGTTTTGTTTATCTCATTACCAATTTCTCAAACCAACGACAATACATTGGGAGAAAGTATTTTTGGTCTTTCAGAACACCACCAGGAAAAAAGAGAAAAGTAAAACAAGAATCTGACTGGAAAAAATATTATGGATCTTGTCCTGAACTAAAGGATGATCTTAAAGTATTTGGAAAAGAGACTTTCAGTAGAGAGATATTAAGTCTTCATTCCACTAAAGGATCTTGTAATTTTGAGGAAACTAAACAGTTATTCTTAAATAATGTCTTGCAAGAATCTCTTGACACAGGAGGTCCTGCTTACTATAATAGCAATATCCTCGGTAGATACATGAGGAAAGATTATGGCAATTTTAAATGATTGAAGTTCTTTTTATTGGAAAGATTAAGAACTCAACACCTGAGTATGAAGAGTACAATGATTCACTTTACTTAAGTGCCAAGACCATGGATGGATTCATCGGTATTGACACCGAGGTCGTTGATGGTGTTGAGATTACCATTAGTAAATGGAAAACTAAGGAAGATGTAGAGCTCTGGGCAAGAGATCCACAGCACCTTGAAGCAAAACGTAAAGTTGGGTTATGGTATGATTGGTATAGGGCGAAACACTTTGATTGTATTGATCGCTAACTTTGTAACAGTATTCATCAAGAGGAGAGCACGACTGTTGACGCAAGACCAAGAACGTGTTAGTATTACGACATCTCAAAAACACTACATGAGCAACCAGACTAAGGAACTTGATCTTTATGAAATTAGAGATTTTGTTATTACTCGTTTCCAAGAATTGATTGATGAACAGCGTATTGAAGATGCTATGTCATTTGCGGATGAATGGCATGAGTGGATTGGAGTTGAAGATGATTCTGAACTGACTTATTCTCTCGTTCCGTCTATTGCTAGACTTGAGTTCAATCAAGAAGATCTGAGTGACTATCCAGACTATTGACGGGATTGTCCCCTTCCTGTATAATTAAGGGGTAGAAAACATATGACTCAGTAGCTCAGTGGACAGAGCAACTGCCTTCTAAGCAGTCGGTCGTTGGTTCGACCCCAACCTGAGTCGCTTGCGGAATTAGTTTAGAGGCAAAACTAAAGGTTTCCAACCTTTCGTCACCAGTTCGATTCTGGTATTCCGCTTGGGGGGAATTAGCTCAGTTGGTAGAGCGCCTGCTTTGCAAGCAGGATGTCAGGAGTTCGAGTCTCCTATTCTCCATTCCCGTAAGGGAAATATTGCTCTATAGCACAATTGGTAGTGCGCGAAGCTGTTAACTTTGAGGTTCTTGGTTCGAGTCCAAGTGGAGCAGTTCTAGGTGATAAATATGAAAGCAGTAGAAATCCTACTTTTAATAAGTGAGTTAGAGGGATCAAGCACTCACACGAAAAAGCATGGGTTTCTTGAAGATAGCGAAATCCTTAATGAGATGAAGGGTCGTTATTACAAGATGTACTTCAAACTTAAAAAAGAAGAAAATGCTAAAAGTAAGATGTAAGATGTGTAATAGAGAATTGCACAGTACCTCTAAGGTACAATGTTGTGGTTGTTCAAACCAAGTGATGGTTGTTGATGACAAAGTAACAGCGAATGATATGTCTCAGGTTGTAATGCTGAGTACCAATAAAAAATCAAAAAATTCTGGACTCCTCACTTCTCAAGATATGCAATTCCAAGAGGAAAGACGGAAGAGAATAGTAAGAAAATTGGATTTTGATATCCGATAGAAATTGTGAGTATATACTCATATTTTATTAGGTGTAGCAACTTGATACCGTAAATAGTATTGTAGACACTTTCTTTCTACCATGCATCCCGACGAATTTCAAAACTGGGCAACAATCAAAGAGAAGTTTGAGGAAAACGGCACAACAGACAACTACTATTATAAGCGAGCTTGTGCTATAGTGGGAGGAGATCCCGATCCAATGAAAAATTTTCCAAATGCCTCACAGGATGCTTGAGATAATACCTGAACACCATGTAACACGAGAAGAATGTCAGGAGATGATTGATGATGCAATAAGAAAGCACAATCGTAATGCTGGAATTATCAGTATGTTCGTTGGTTTTTTTATTCTTGGATTGTTTAGTGAGGGTTTGTTAAGACTTATTGGTGTTATCCCTCCAATTCTGCCATGGTTAAAAATTAATTTGTAGGAAAATTATGAAAGTTGGGATGATTGGGTTAGGTCGTACTGGTGAGGGTATGTCCCGCCGTATGATCGAAAATGGAATTGAAGTTTGGGGTTATAGTAGTAACTATGAGAATGCCTGTGGACAATATGAAGCAGGACACCTTAGTGGATGTGTAACTTCACTAGAGTATCTTGTTAGAGCAGTTAAAACTGATAATAAGAAATTTATTAGTGCTGGTAAAATTCCTGGCATTTTTCAGATTACACTTCCAGAGCAAAAGGCAGAAGACACACTTGATGAATTGCTACCTTTACTTGAGGATGGTGATATCATCATTGATCACAGTACCACAGATATAAGAAAATGTCAGGAACTGGAACTGTGCTGTTCTAAGTTAGGTATCTTATATATTTTCTCTGGGGTATATGGAGCACATGTTGCTATTGATGCTTGTTCTAAAATTTTTCAATCCTTATCACCGGGTAATGTAAAATGTTAAGTACTGTCTTACTGTGGATATCAATTCCATTTGTGCTTCTTACTATAACCTTTGGACTTTATAGGGGTGAAAATTTTTACTACGAAAGCGATGATTATGATGGAAATGGAACAGCACATTAAACCCGAATTAAAAAATTCTTACGACTTTGCTATGTCGTCTTTTTCTAGAATGTATGGAGTTAAATCTGTTCAATCTAATAATAGTATGCATAGATTTTGTATACTATGGGCAGAGTCAACTTTATCCCCACCATTGGATAGCCTTACTAAAGTAGATTTTTATTTTAGAGACTTATGGACGATCAGTATATTAAAATAGACTCATCTAAACGAGTATGTAGAAGCATTGTATGTGGTGGAGATGTTTTTATTCCTGATAGTGAATATCAAGGAGAGGATTGTAAATTAACATGCGATATTAAAGGTAACGAATCTAATGATGATACATCTTGCTAGGTTTTGCGGAACAGTATTAAAAAACCCATACGGAATAGGATTTCTGGCATGGTGTTTAGTTTTTGTCCCTATCATTGGTATGTGGGCAGTTCACAAATATGGTTGGCAGCACTGGGAACCATTTGACAAGCACCATGAGTAGTGTTATTATATTTGAGTCGTTCAAATAACGACTGCGGTGACCCCCTTCGGTAGGTTCAGGGTTAGCGGCGATAGGAACCTACCACACCATATATAAGTCAGGTAATCTATTAAACATAGATGGAATCAATTAACGCAGAATCTTTCATAGAGAATTGCTACGAAATTTTTGAAAGAGTCAGTTTTGGAGAAAAAATACAAATATCTACAGAGTATGGTATAGTTGTCTTAGTTCCTGAGGAAGATTCAGACAAGTTGGATTAAATTGAATATGAGGGACCGTCGCCTATCGGTTAAGGCCCACTGCTTATAACGGTGTGAACTGGGTTCAACTCTCAGCGGTCCTACCGGGGGTCTAGCAATCTGGTGAATGCACCGAACTCATAATTCGGATAAGGCGAGTTCGATCCTCGCGACCCCCATGGGCAGATTATTTGTCCTACTTGACCAAATACTAAATCCATCTTATACTGTAATCGTTAACATTCAAAACAATGGCACTGACTACAAAATTCAAGACTAAGGATCTGGATACTCTACGTTCAGCAGCAAAGGGAGATATTTTCCTTGACGTTAAAAATCCTAAACTCTTCAAAAAAGTTCGTCGTTTTTATGAAAATACGGGCATTGATTTTTCTGGAGATGCTCTTGATGATTATGAAATCCTTATTGATTGTCTAATCAATGATTTAGAATCTGTTGAAGTTGCTTGAGACATGGAGAGTCTTTAACAACCCTGGTCGGAGTTTTCTCCCATAAGTCACGGATGGACTTTAACAGCACTGGTGGAGTCAATATGACCCTATTATGAGTTTCCTATTTCTCTAAAGAATAGGTGGCGTGCATGTGAGACCTTATAAAGACGGTTGGCTTGACCCCAACCGTCTTTTTCTATATAATAACCATATTGATTCATTGTTTATGAAAGTTGCTCTAATTACTGGTATTACTGGGCAAGACGGTTCATACCTTGCAGAGTTACTAGTCACGAAGGGATACCAAGTACATGGTATCGTGAGACGTTCTTCTCTTATTAATACCCATCGTATTGATCATATTTACGATAAAATTACATTGCATTATGGTGACCTCACGGACTCCACCAACATTGTAAATATTATTAAGAAAACTGAACCCGATGAAATTTATAATCTGGGTGCTCAGAGTCATGTTAAGGTATCATTTGAGATGCCCGAATACACCGGAATGGTGGATGGTCTTGGAACGCTTCGTGTTTTAGAAGCAGTTCGTCTTCTGGGTATGGAGGACAAGGTTCGTATCTATCAGGCATCTACTAGTGAACTATATGGCAAAGTTCAGGAAACACCACAGACTGAAAATACGCCTTTTTATCCACTCTCACCATATGGCGTAGCAAAACTGTATGGTTTTTGGATTGTAAAAAATTATCGGGAAGCGTATGGACTACATGCAAGTTCTGGAATTTTATTCAATCATGAAAGTCCAAGAAGGGGTGAGACGTTTGTTACCCGTAAGATTACCCGAGGACTGCATCGAATTTCAACTGGGGAAGAGAACGTACTATTTCTGGGCAACCTTGATGCAAGACGAGACTGGGGACATGCTAAAGATTATGCGAGAGCGATGTGGATGATGCTTCAGCAGGATAAACCTGAGGACTATGTAATTGCCACAGGTATAGATCATTCTGTTCGAGAATTTGTAGAACTTTCTGCGAAATACTTTGGTTTTGATCTTGAATGGATGGGTGAAGGTCAAGACGAAATTGCTCTAGACCGAAAGACAAAAAAGACAATCATATCAGTGCATCCTAAATATTACCGACCTACAGAAGTAGAGACATTATTGGGTGATTCATTCAAAGCGAGACATGAATTGGGTTGGGAACCAGAAGTCTCATTTGAAGACCTAGTTAAAGAAATGTGTGAAAGTGAGGGTAAGTGATGGAAAAAAATTCTAAGATTCTAGTAGCGGGTGCTAAAGGGATGGTTGGTTCAGCAATCGTCCGAAGATTGGAGAGGGAAGGATATACTGACATTTGTTGTGCACATAGAGATGAGGTAAACTTTACCAGTCAGATGCAAACAAATTATTTTTTCAAACATAATGAGTTTGATTATGTGTTTGTTGCTGCTGCTAAAGTTGGAGGTATTCTTGCCAACCGAGATTATAAAGCAGATGTCATTAATGACAATTTAATGATTCAAACCAACATCATTAGAAACGCACATAAGTTTGGTGTAAAAAAACTATTATTCCTTGGATCCTCCTGCATCTATCCAAAGGAACCAAGACTACCAATCACAGAAGATCAATTGCTGACTGGTCCTCTAGAAACGACTAATGACGCTTATGCTGTTGCTAAGATTGCTGGAATCAAAATGTGCCAGTCATATCATGAGCAACATGGATTCAATGCAATTAGTGTAATGCCATGCAATTTGTATGGTCCATGTGATAACTATCATCCAGAAAAGTCTCACGTACTTCCTGCCTTGATTCGTAGATTCCATGAAGCAAAAGTCAGTGGTCTAGACTCAGTTACTTGCTGGGGTGATGGTTCACCAATGCGTGAGTTCCTATATGTTGATGACCTTGCTGATGCTTGTGTTCATCTGATGAATGTGTATGATGATCCACAAAACATCGTTAATGTTGGAACGGGAACTGATATCACTATTCGTGAATTGACTGAAACCATTGCTTCTGTTGTTGGTTATACTGGTGCTATTGAATGGGATACATCTAAACCAAATGGAACTATGAGAAAGGTCATGGATGTCTCTAGGGTTAATGATCTTGGGTGGAAAGCATCCACAGATATCCGTGAAGGTGTTGAGTTGGCGTATCAGTGGTTTAAAGATAATGTTGTCGTTTAATAGTTTGGGAAATCTGGGACGTTTGGGTAATCAAATGTTCCAGTATGCATCATTAAAAGGTATTGCAGCAAACAGAGGACTAGAAGTTACAATTCCACCACGTAGATTCTTTGGAGAAGCAGACGACAATGTTGCAAACTCTGATGTTACAATCTACGAATCATTCAAGATTGGTGACTTCAATACTGGTTTAGTAAACCAGAGAAAGGTGTCTGAGTCTACATTTGGTTTTGATGAACAGTTATTCAATACCTGTGAAGACAATGTTGATCTTATTGGATACTTTCAGAATGAAAAGTATTTTGAAGGTATAGAAGATCAAATTCGTAAAGAGTTTACATTTAAGTCAGAAACTCTTGATCCATGTCGAGAGTTTGTATCCCAGTTTGGTGAATTGATTTCCCTGCATATCCGTAGAGGAGATTATACTGTAAACGCAAATCATCCAGTTCAACCCATGGAGTATTATGCTGAAGCATTGAAACTCTTACCAAAGACTGATGTGATTGTTTTTTCCGATGATCCCGAGTGGTGTCATCAACAAGAACTATTCTCTGACGACAGATTTATTGTTGCTGAAGGTAATTCTTCTGATGCTGATATGTGCCTCATGTCACTCTGTCAGTACCATATTATTGCAAACTCATCGTTCTCATGGTGGGGGTCTTATCTTGCCAAAAGTCAAAAGACTATTGCACCTAAACTTTGGTTTGGTGATGAATTATCAAAGACGAAGGATTGGACAACAATCTATCGAGATGGATGGGTGGTTCTATGAGAATTGCGGTATTTACTTCTGGGTATTTGCGAACATTTAGATATCAGTTTGCACATAACTTTGATATCATTAGACGTGACCTTGGAAATTGTGAGATCGATTTGTTCTATTCCTTCTGGAGTAAAAACCATAGATCTGATCGAATCAATGATGATTGGCACAGTAAAATTCCAGATACGTGCTTTGATAATGTAGATAAGAAAAAGATTGATGAATACCTCATTGATAGTTCTGTAACTCATTTTGAAGGAGAGATTGAAGATTACAACTTATCTGAAAGTATAATTCGATCTAGTTCCTTTCCAGAAGAAAAGAAAAGGTTGGCATCACAATATTACAAAGTAAATCGTGTGGCAACACAATTCTTCAATCCGGGATATGATTTATATGTGACTCTACGTCCTGATGTTTTGCTTAATAAATTTATTCCTAAAGAAGAAGCATTGAATATTGGAAAGAGTATCATAGTAAATGAAAACTACTGGCATAATGCTAAGTTTAATGGAACTGAATGTAATGAGTATATTTGGATTTCCACTGAAGAAAACTTCTTAGAATCTAATAGTCAGTATTCTAATCTGGAGAAGATTAAGCAACAGATTCCACATATTCATGGAGAGGCAATTACTGGACAACATTTTAAAAATATTAGAAAAGATATTAAAACATTCAACTTTGACTATAGGGTATTTCGATGAAACTTGATCTAAGGGAAATTCCAGCAATCTACATGAACATGGAACATCATGTAGAGAAGAGTGAGAGCATGAAGAACATGCTCACTAAAATGGGATTCAAAAATATTATTAGGACTGATGGTGTTCCAGATTCCGACAATCCAGTAGCGGGATGTTCCAAGGCGCATCACAAAGCACTGACCGAGTTCAAAGCACCATTCATTCTCTTTGAAGATGACTGTGTTTTGTTTGAGGAAAACTTCACTCCAATCATTGATCTTCCTGATAATGCGGATGCCCTGTACCTAGGAATATCTTCATGGGGTAGGATGAATGGTCATAATGGACAGTATGTTCAGATTGATCAGTTTGAGGAGCATCCAAACTTGCTAAGAATATATAATATGCTCGGTGGTCATTCAGTTGTATATCTGAATGATTTCTACAAAGATATGTGTGCAAAAGTTGCATATCACGCTGGGTATGTTGTAAAAGATTATCAGGATGTTGGATTCGCGGAACTTCATCGCTGGTTCAATATTTTTACATTGGACAATCCAATGTTCTATCAAACAAGTAATGACCTGGGTACGGCACATAAACTGACTTCTTTCCCAATGACTCAATGCATGAGTTATGAACACTTGCAATTCTACCCCTACGCTATTCGATAATGAAAATTTGTATTTTGAATATTGCTACCAACAAATATATTCAGTTTGTTGAGCAACTCCTTGAATCTGTAGAAGAGAACTTTCTCAATGGTCACGAGATCTCTGCTCTTGTTTTTACTGACCATGAGATCGAAGAGTCTTCCGATAATGTAAAGATCTCCCAGATTGATCATGAACCATGGCCCATGCCAACTTTGAAAAGGTATCATTACTTTGTTAAGGAGAAAGAATACCTTTCACAATTTGATTATGTGTTCTACATGGATGTAGACATGAGAATTGAAGGTAAGGTTGGTGAGGAGATTCTTGGGGATTTAGTTGCAACACAGCATCCTGGATTCTGGTTCAAGGATAAACTTCAGTTCTCTTATGAGCGTCGTCCAGAGTGCACTGCATACGTTGCCCCAGAAGATGGTAAAATGTATTATGCTGGTGGTTTCAATGGTGGTAAACCTGAGCACTTCTTGAAGATGGCGGAGACTATCGTTGAGAATGTAAATGCAGATGCGGATAAAGGTATCGTTGCAGTCTGGCATGATGAGTCTCACATGAACCGATATCTCATTAACAATCCTCCAACTGTAGAATTAGATCCATCTTATTGCTACCCTGAAGCAGCACGATTCAATCCTGCTGGATGGAATGTTCCATTTGAAGCAAAGATTGTTGCTCTAGAAAAGAATCATGCTGAAGTTCGATCATGAAGTTGAATCTATGTAAACTTCCTGTTTACTATATCAACTTAGATCAGGATGAAGAAAAGAGAAAGTCTACTGAGACTCTCCTCAAACGACTAGGTTTTACTAATGTAATTAGAGTTCCTGCAATTCTCCATGAGAAGGGGAGGATCACTGGTTGTGCAATGTCTCACTATCAAATCCTTAAAGATGCAAAACCACCATTCATTATTATCGAAGATGATTGTGCTCTCAATAAGGAATTTGTATCTGAGATTGAAGTCCCTGATAATGCAGATGCGCTCTACTTAGGAATATCGCATTGGGGTAGGTACTTGAATCATTCTGGACCATATGTTCATACTGATAAAGTGAATGATGAAATCGTAAGAGTGTATAACATGTTGGCAACCCATGCCATTATGTACATATCAGAATCATATGTTGACATTTGCAAGAGAATCGCCTACCATTATGGGTACGAGGTAGAAGGTCACATTGATATTGGATTCGCAGAAATTCACAAACTTTATAATGTGTACTCTTTCGATGAACCTCTTCTCAGACAATACGATTGGAATGCAGTGACCACTGGAAGACTTTCTGAAGTTTCTTTGGATAAGACTAAGGGTGAATCTTTATTCCAAAAGATTTTGGCGGCAGATGAAAACTATTATAAATTGAATCAAGAGTTCAAATCTCCAATCAAACCTCTCATTGAGATGATGGACGTGAGCGGGATTCCTGGATATTACATACCAACGAGGATTGTTTAATGGCGAAGTGTTTAGTTACTGGAGGAGCGGGATTCATTGGATCGAATCTTGTTGATACTCTGATTGATGAAGGTCATGAGGTTATCTGTATAGACAACGAACATTCAGATGCACATGAGCAGTTTTACTATAATGAGAAAGCGCAGAACGTCACTGGAGATATCAGAAATTATAATGTGATGTCTGGTTTGATGGCGGGTGTAGACTATGTGTTTCACCTCGCTGCAGAAGCACGTATTCAACCAGCGATTCTCAATCCTATTGAGGCAGTAGATATTAACGCTAGAGGCACCTGTACGGTCCTCCAGACCGCCCGTGAGGCGGGTGTAAAGCGTGTGATGTATTCTTCGACATCATCTGCATATGGTATGAATGATTCACCGAATGTTGAAACCCAACCAGATGATTGTTTGAATCCTTATTCTATCTCTAAGGTATGTGGTGAAAAACTTTGTCACATGTACACTCAACTATATGGTTTACCAACAGTCACATTTAGATATTTTAATGTCTATGGTGAAAGACAACCATTGAAAGGTCAGTATGCACCTGTAGTAGGTATCTTCTTACGTCAACGTGCTGCTGGTCAGACACTTACTATTGTTGGTGACGGCAATCAACGTAGAGACTTCACTTATGTTGGTGATGTTGTAAGAGCAAACATTCTTGCAGCAACCACTGAGGTTGACTTTGAAGCATTTGGTCAGGTCTACAATGTTGGAACTGGAAACAATTATTCAGTCAATCAAGTTGCTCGTATGATCTCTGATAAGACTGAGAATATCCCTCCACGTCCTGCAGAAGCAAGAGTCAGTCTTGCGAACAACTGTAAACTCAGAGAAACATTTGGTTGGGAACCAACCATGAAATTAAATGACTGGGTAGCAAAACAACCATGAAAACAAATATCTTTTTATTCACGTTCAATAGACCGGATTTATTGAAAAATCAAGTTCATTCTATTAGGAAGAACTTTGTTGGGGAGCATTCGATCACTGTTGTCCACGATAGTAGAGAAGATAACTTTGTTGCTGAGTTTACAGAGGAAGCGGATAGACTTAGTGTAAACTATGTTCACTACCAATCTTTTCCTGGAAGAAGTCCAAGTCAGTATCATGCGGATACTATTAACAAAGCATATGCTAATCTAATTAAGAATGATTGTTCTGGGGAGATTGCTCTTCTCCTGGACCACGATATGTTTTTGATTGATAAACTGAATCTATCAGAGACAATGGAATCTCTAGACTTGCTTGGGTGTATGCAGAATAGGGATCACGTTCGATACATTTGGCCTGGTCTGTTTGCATTTAAAGTAGATTCTGTAAGTAAGCATGGAATCAACTGTGATCCTGGTGTATTCAGAGATGGTCTAGCACTAGACACTGGTGGTGGTACTCATATCCTTTTGGAAGATCCTCAGTTAACTTTTGAAGATACTGGTGTTGAGTATCCAGATACCTTTGGTGAAACTGTATTGAACGATCAGTCAGTGACACAGGGATATGATTCTGAGTTGCATTATGGTGGAAAGTTTTTCCACTTTAGAAACTCTTGTAACTGGCATAATGGATTTAATGTTGTCAGTCATACCAAAACTGAACTAATGACCAAAGTATTAGAGGAGATTCTGGTTGATTGATATGGACAAAAATAAATCAACACATAAACTGAGAGGATTTGGTCCAATTTATTACACTAATCTTGATGGGCAACCAGATAGAAAGCAGTGGATGGAATCTCAGTTTGACTACTGGGAGATTGAAGATTACACTCGTATCTCTGGTCACGATGGTCGTGATGATGATCTGAGTGATATTATCTCTGGACGTTATCCAGAGAATATGTCTTCTGGTGAAATTGGATGTGTTACGTCACACCTCAAAGCAATCAAGCATTGGTATGAGACATCAGATTCTCCTTATGCAGTCATTATGGAAGATGATTGTGATCTGAGTATTGTAAAGAACTGGAACTTCACTTGGCAAGACTTTATTGCTAGAGTTCCATATTGTTGGGATGTTATTCAACTTGCAATTATTTGTACGGGAGACATCGTTGTTCCTGTCCATACAAGATTCGTTAATGATTTCAGCACAGCATGTTATGTAATCACACGTCATCATGCATCAAAACTAATTAAGTACCATTGCAGAGGAGACAAGTATAAACTTGATAATGGTGTACTCCCACGTCCAGTAGCGGATGATTTGATCTATAATTCTGGATGCACGTATGCCACTCCCATTCTTCTGTATAAGATTCAATTAGGATCTAGTATTCATCCAGAGCATGTTGATGTATTTCATAAACAGAGTTATGAAGGTATTAGGGGTTTCTGGGAACAGAGTGGATCTGACATGACTGTCGAACGAATTACTGCATATAATCCATACCTAGGACGGGTTACCGAACCCAATCAAGCAGCAAAGTGAGCATTTATACTTAATAATATCTTTATTTCCACATGGATGGTCTTGACAAAACTTTACCTTTCCTATATAATTATGACATAAATCTTTACATACGGAAATGACTGTAACAACGAACGATCGCGGACAACAGAATCTGTTCGCTAAAGAACCCCAGATGTATGTCTCTCAGACCGATGCTGAGCGTTATGGATATGAGTCATATGCAGAGAAAGCAGAGAAATTAAATGGACGCACTGCTATGCTTGGATTTGTTGCTGCTGTTATCTCTTATGCTACTTCCGGTAGTGTATTTTTCTTTGGTGTCTTCGGATTCTGATGACTGAGATTATTTTCACCGTCACGACAGTTGCTTTTTTCTGTCTGCTCGGTTATACTGTGGAACAACTTTCAGAAACCTACTGATGGAACCTTCTCTACTTGAAATTCTGACGTATTATGTGATTGGAGGAGCACTGCTTGTCGGTGCGCCAGCAGTATTCTTTTTCGTAGTCTTCATGTCTGCCCTTCAAAATACGAAGGGTCGTATGGTAGGTTACAAAGACCACAAACAGTATGGTGACATTTCATCTTATGAGAATGCACCAGTAGATCAAAGCAAATTCTGTTTTGATATAAAGACTGTAGATTAAATTATGTCTTGAACCTCACAACTAATACTTGACAAAGTATTAGATTTTTTGTATCCTATACACTAAACCAATTTACTCTGGATAAATGGCTTTCAATATTACTCTCAAGACTACTGAGGGAGAACACACAATTCAATGTGAAGACGATCAGTTCATCCTCGACGCTGCTGAAGAAGCAGGTGTTGATATGAACTACTCATGCCGCGCTGGTGCTTGTTCATCTTGTGCTGGTAAGATTATCAGTGGTACTGTTGATCAATCTGATCAATCTTTCCTAGATGATGATCAAATTGAAACTGGATTTGTACTCACCTGTGTTGCATATCCCACTTCCGATTGTGTGATTGAAACCGAACAAGAAGAGAATCTTTATTGATGACGGATCATAATGCTCTCTATCAGGATATGGAGAGATTGAATGCCCTTTACGAAGAACTCTGTTGGGCACATGATGATGAACTAGTTTTCACACATGAAAATGGCAGAGTCATTGTTTACAACAAAACACAGGAGCAAAACAAATGAACGAAAACGCAGAACGCATCAATGGTTGGGCAGCAATGATCGGAATCATTGCCGCAATGGGTAGTTATGCAGTCACAGGTCAAATCATTCCAGGAGTATGGTAAATGTTAGCATTCGCATCGGGTCTGATAATTCTTTTTATTATTAACGCAGTCTTATCTGATATTGATGTTGATGACGATAACGACGGTCCAGGTGGTGGTTTCATGACACCAGTATATGCACCAACACCAAATTGACGCTAGACTCTCTACATACTGTAGAGGGTCTTTTTTTATATGCCAAAGAATCAATTGGACAAAGATGAGTTTAAGTACTATGTACTCAAACTCAAGCATCAGGTAGATGATGATGAGGGATTTCCAGGCGAAAAGTACCTTGTGCAAAAGTACTTGACCAAAATTTTAGATAAGATTGGGGAATATCGATACTAGGGGTTGACAGGTACGGTATGTTCGGTTATACTAAAGACTAGGGTGTATAAATACTCATTCGTAAAGCGCATTACGAATTGTTACAGACAATCGCCTCAATTACTCGCGCCAAATCTGTGATATAATACATTCAACGGGACAGTCGAGTCCCTATTCATCTGCGGGTATCCATTCCGCAAGTAACTAAAGGTAACAAAAATGTTTAAATCTGTATTCGCAGCAACTGCTGCTCTGTCTATGTCCGCAGGCGCTGCCCTTGCAGGTCCCTACGTCAACGTGGAGGCTAATTCTGGTTGGACCGGATCTGATTACACTTCAACCACGACAGACCTTCACGTAGGATACGAGGGTGCACTTGGTGATAGTGGTTCATACTACGTGCAAGGAGGAGCTAGTGTAGTCTCCCCTGATGGCGGTGAGAGCGACACCGTTCCTTCTGGTAAGGCAGGTCTGGGTCTCGGTTTGACCGAGGCACTGGGTGCTTATGGTGAAGTTTCATTCATCGGTTCCGGTGATTCTAACATCGACCGTGGATATGGATCCAAATTGGGTCTGAAGTACAACTTCTGATCTTCCATATAAAATAAACATCTAGATGTTCGGAGACTCTGACGAGAGTCTCCTTTTTAATGGTTAAAATTGTATTAATTGTCTCTATATAAAGAAGTTTTTTTACTAAAATGAAACTCAAAGCACTCGCAACAATCGCTGCTGCCACTCCTCTAATGGTGGCATGTGGTTCGGGAGAAAGCACTACATTCAGACTTGATGCAGCAGGTGCTACATTCCCTGCTCCTCTTTATACTTCATGGTTTCAAAGATATAATCAAGAGACTGGTAATCAAGTAAACTATCAAGCAGTTGGTAGTGGTGCTGGTGTCCGTCAGTATATTGCTAACACAGTTGACTTTGGTGCCAGTGATGGTGCTGTAAGTGATGAGAAGCAGAAAATTTCAATGATCCACATTCCTATGACTGGTGGTGCTATTGTTCCTGCATATAACTATCCTGGTTGTGAAGTCAAGATGACACAGACACAACTTGCTGATGTATATCTTGGTAAGATTACTAACTGGTCTACCTTCGGGTGTGATAGTAAAACTATTGTTCCTGTATGGCGTTCTGATGGTAGTGGCACCACAAAAGGTTTCACTAACTCCCTGTCTGCATTCTCTCCTGAGTGGAAGAAGAATGTCGGCACTGGTAAAGCA
>VMHT01059325.1_pt1 | contig 33603 bp, 41 predicted proteins | sample 4693611 | NCBI WGS metagenome assembly VMHT01 (sample SAMN12280063, study PRJNA550983) | marine metagenome | isolation source: seawater sampled from same location over 5 years 0.02-0.2 micron viral filtrate | place: USA: collected off the coast of southern California halfway between the port... ...
GCTGGATTTGTCGATGAAAGAGGCTTAAAAATTGCTTCTTCTGGTAGAAAAATGATAATTCCAAAAGAATTACAATTTACTGCTGAGAGAATCATGAAGTCGCCAATGAGAGTTGGAACTGCCGACAATGACATCAATGCAATTAATAACATGGGAATGGTTCCTGAAGGTTACAGAGTTAATAACTTTTTAACTGACACAGACTCATTCTTCTTGTTAACTGATGTGCCTAACGGATTAAAATATTTCGTTAGATCACCTATCAAAACTGCAATGGAAGGTGACTTCGATACAGGTAATATGAGATTTAAAGCTAGAGAAAGATACAGCTTTGGTTGGTCAGACCCAAGATGTATATTTGGTAACGGAAACTTACCGACTAGTTAATAGTCAATATATTTAACCCTCAGGGTTACTAAAAAGGGGCGGTGTTCACATCGCCCCTTTTTTTATGTATAATACAAAGACCTAGAAAAAATAAATTATTTTGTAGACTGACTAGGCAGACGGTATAGAGACTACAAAATTAAAAGCTATACAAAGGAGAAACTATTATGGCAAACACAACTTTTGAAGGACCAGTTAGATCAAAAAACGGTTTTATCAACTTAGGACCAGGTGCGGTAGACGCAAACACTTTAGCAACTAACATGACAGTAGCTAATAATGCTGGAAGAATAATGCTTATGGATCCAGCAGGTACACCAACTGCAATTACAATTCCCGCAATTGTTTCAACAGCAGATGGAGCAAACGCAGGACCAGGAAGTGATCCAGCTAACCCAAATACTATTGGAACTACTTTTGAAATTCTTTTTACAGATGATTTCACTGGTACAATTAAAACAGCTAACACAGCAGATAAATTTGTTGGTATGATTACTGCTGGTATTGATGCTTCTACAGCAGGGAAACAATGGGTTCCTGCAGCAGCAAACAATGAAATTAATTTAAATGGAGAAGCTGGAGCAGCTGTTGCTACAACAGGTGGTTTAAAAGGAACTTATCTTAAGTTTACTGCAGTTGCAGCAAACTTGTATTTTGTACAAGGTTTGACTAATGCAACAGGTACACTTGCTACTCCTTTTGATACTCAATAATAAATAATTAGTGGCTCTCTTTGGAGAGCCACAAACAATAGGAGAATATTATGTCAGGTGGAGGAAGTTTTACATCAGATCAAGGGAGTGCCCATGCTATAGCAACAGCACAAATGGTTGCGATAGGAAGAAGAGCAAGGCTTACATCTATTCAAGCAAAAGGTAATGCAAGTGGTTCAATCATTTTTAGAAGTGGTGGAGCAACTGGCACAACGGTTGCAACATATTTGTTTGGAACTGAAGGTTTAGATATGTATTTACCTGGATCAGGTATTTTATTTATAGACGGAATACATGCAACTATTGCTGGAACTGCGGGTGTAACAATTTCATTTACGTAGGGTAGTATGAGCAAAGTTAAATTAGCTTATACAGGCGGTAAATACGCAGGCAAAAAACTTATTGATATTGTTAAAAGTTTAAAGAAAAATCTTAAGGCTAAAAAAGCTAAACAAACACCTAGTAAAAAACAACTAGCATCAAAAAGAACTAAAGCAAATGCTGCAAGAGCTGGTCAAGGTACTAAATCATTAAGGGCTTACAATATTCGAGCAGGAGCTAGAAATGATAAAATGGTTCCTATTAAAAAACAGTCACAAAAAGGTAGTTCTTTTCAAACACACAGCGTAAGAACACCTGGAGCAAATTCTGCTAGGGGAATGGGTTTGTCAAGATACGGAAGTGAAGGTTCTGCAGCATCTTGGAGATCTGATATGGATAGATTTCAAGAAATACCATTGTCTTCCTTTTTTAAAAAGAAGAAAAAAGCTCTTGGTGGTGTGATGAGTCTTAGATCTGGTGGGGATACCATGCCTGCTAGAAATAAAAAGAATTTTAGGTCTACAAAAAGTGGTGCAGGTATGACTGCTGCAGGTGTTGCTTCATACAGAAGAAAAAACCCTGGAAGTAAATTAAGCACTGCTGTTACAGAAGATAATCCAGGTAAAAAAAGATCGGCTAGAAGAAAATCGTATTGTGCAAGAAGTTTAGGACAAATGAAAAAATTTCCTAAAGCTGCAAAAGATCCTAATTCTAGATTAAGACAGGCTAGACGAAGGTGGAAATGCTAGATGGCCTACTTGAATGCCGACATACCACCTATATACTGTAAAATAAAAAAGGAGTATTTATATGATCTTAAAAAGCATCATGGAGAAAGTGAAGAATGTTGTGTCTTCGGTATTACCTCTATTACAGACAGGGCTCTCTTATTTAACATCATGCTACCAAACGGTGCGTGTTTTTGGAGACTGCCTATATCAGCGTTTTTTCAAGAAAAGTTTGATAGAGCCGAAGTGCTCGATATGCCTGTCGACCAGCTTCAGTTGTGGAATTGTTTTAGTTATTATCCTAGTGTTCATTGCTTTAGTTTTCTAAGAGGAAAAAGAGGTAAATATTATGGAAAAGATAAAAAAAATTATCCGTTTGAATATTTATTTACCATTGATTGGGGCCACCCAGAAAGTAATATCTTGGATACCGAGCACTCTGAAATTCCTGCAGAACATAAGTGTGCACACATATTGGCTCTTGATGGAGGCAATTATGCAGCTCAGCCTAATAATCGTATTCTTTGGGACGCTCCTAACTATACTGTTGGTAACAGGGTTCCAGACTATTCGGTTCAAACTACAAAATGGAATGTTGAGAATAAAGATTGGCTTACAGAAGACAGTGACAAAATGTTCTACGATGTTAAAGAACAAGTAACAGCAGAAGATAAAAGCTACGAAAATGATTGATAAATTTTTTTATAGTTTTTTTAGTAGTATAGACAAGTTATTTGAAAAGCTTCATAATATATTTAAGAAGAAAAAAAAATAAGGATGTTAAATGAATATTGCAGAACTGTTCAAAAAGAATTTTATATTAGTGCCCGTAATAGCTTCAGTATTAGTTGGAACGTTCACTGGTGTTAGATATATTGTTAATCTAACAGACACAATCAACAACAATCAAACTGAAATAGTAAATCTTCAAAGAGATTTAAAAGTTGCACAAGAAAAAATTACAGATCAAAACACAAGACTAACTTCTGCGGAATCTACTTGGCAGATGGCAGAAAATTTATATAGACAACTAGCCGATCAAGTTAGAGAACACAGCTACGACATTAAGGATTTAAATAGGTAATGTATGGAGATTCTCAGGATGGATTACAGATTTACTGCAATATTAATTATAATGATTACTCTACTAGCTTTGTTTGGTGGACCCGCGTATCCTAGAAATGAATATCTTAATGAGTATGGTGCAAGATGTGGAGATTTTGAAACTAGAATAGAAAAAGAAGATAGAAATTATGATTATAGACATTACAGTGACAGTAATAATTATGATGGTGATGGTGAAAATTATAGATTAAGTCTTACTTACAGAAAATATTTAGGTGTAGACTGCAGCACTATAAAAGAAAACGTAGAATTAAAACAACAATTAGAATTAATGAAGATGTGTGGTCGGGTTAACAATAACCCTAGTCTTGCATACAATGAAAACTTTAGATTATTAGTGTCTAAATGTAGAGGTATTACTCCTACAAGAGACACCACTAGACCTACTGATTCTAAAAGTTTATGGGATGATATGAAAGATGACTACAAAAAAGAGAACCCAGAGCTTAATTTGATGGGTGATAAGATCATAGGACCTAATAAAAGCAAATTGAAAATGCCTCCAAAAGACTATATACTACCTCTACCAAAACCTAAAGATGAGTAAACCATTAAACATATCAGAGTCTGCAGCTGTGCAGATGCCGATGAAGACCGTAGCTAGCCTCATAATTCTAGTAGCAATGGGCGTGTTCGCATACACAGAGTTGACTTCAAGACTCGTATCACTGGAGACATCACGTGAATTATTTACAAATGATTTGTTAAAAAAATCTGAACAAGTTCCTGTAGACCAGGAGCAACATTTTTTATTAGAAGATTTATATAAATCTGTAGAGAAGATGGAAGAGACTCAAGAGATGAATATGACAAACAAAGTCAATATAGAATTTTTAAGAGATCAATTAGAAAAAGCTTTGAAAGATATAGAAGAATTAAAAGATAAAGTAAGAGCTAACGGAAACGGAGCTCATTAATGACAGAGATGATAGTAGCCCTGCTTATGATTGTACAAGGAGAGATCAAGGAAGCACGTATACAAGAGTCTATGTCTGAATGTCTTAAAGGTAAACGTACAGCTAAACGTCAATTAAAACCTGAAGGACATGTTAGATATCAATGCATAAAATCTATGGCAGAACTTGAGGAAAATATTGATGGATCTTTATCTATTAAAAAGTTAATACTTGAGTAATGAGAAAACAAAAAATAGCTGTTATTGGAAAAGGTAATGCTGGTTGTTTAAGTGCAGTTCATTTTAATCACTATCACTCTAATTATGAAACTGAATTATATTACGATCCAGTTATACAACCTGTTCCCACAGGACAGGGATCTACATTAGATTATCCCGATTTACTTTGGCGATGTTTGGGCACTAATTGGCAGGATAAATTTCCTGTTACAGTTAAAAAAGGTATTATGTACGAAAACTGGGGTAAAATTAAAAACAGTTTTTTTCATCCATTTCCTTTTGGTCAATACAGTGTGCATTGTTCTCCAAAAGATTTCCAAGACTTTATAACCAATAATGTTAAAATTAATTTTAAAAAAACTGAAGAACATATTTTAGATTGTAACGATATTGATGCTGATTATATTATTGATTGTAGAGGAACCCCTAAAACTTTAGAAAACTACAATACTTTAATTAATCCATTAAATGCAGCACTACTTTCAAATTTACCTAAAAAAGAAAACGATGTTGAATTTACAAGATGTATAGCTACGCCTCATGGATGGACTTTTTATATACCCTTACCTGATACTACATCAGTAGGTTATTTATATAATTCAGATATAACTTCTAAGCAAGAGGCTGAGGATGATTTTAAAGAAAGATTTAAGGTAAATAAAATTAATCATTCAATTACATTTAATCAGTACGTTGCTAAAGAACCTATAATTAATAAAAGAATTTTTTTAAATGGTAATAAATTATTTTTCTTAGAACCCCTGGAAGCAACTGCCATGGGCACTTATATTGTTGCAAATAAATTATATTCTAGTGCAATAGATGGACATTGCTCTATAGAAGATAGTAGGTTAAAATTAAAAGATTATATAAATAAAGTGGAGGAATTTATTTTATGGCATTACTTAAAAGGGTCAAAATTTAATACTCCTTTTTGGGAATATGCTAAAGATTTATCTTTAAAAAATAAATCAAGTTCTCTTCAAAAAGTTGTAGAAGATAGTTTAAATTTTAATAATGAAGAAAAACACTACACTAGAGATAGTAATTTTAAATATGCTCAATGGGGGTTATTTAATATTAAAAATTGGATTGAAGGAGTTAATGTATGCAAATAAGTCGAAATTTTAATCTTCAAGAATTAATTAAATCAGATACTGCTGTACGTAAGGGTATAGATAATAATCCTAATTCAGATCAGATAGCAAAACTTAAATTACTTTGTGATAATATTTTACAACCCGTCAGAGATCATTTTGGTCCCGTAACAGTGACTAGCTGCTACAGGTCTCCAGAATTGTCAGCTGCAATAGGTAGTTCAATTAACAGTCAACATTGTGATGCGGAAGCCGTTGATTTTGAATGTCCAGGAGTCGATAATGCTGAACTATGTGATTGGATACATATAAACCTTGACTATGATCAAATGATTCTCGAGTTCTACAAAAAAGGAGAGCCCAACAGCGGATGGTGTCATTGTAGTTATATTGAAGATAAACCTAGAAAGCAATTCTTGCATGCATTTAAACAAGATGGTAAAACTAAGTATAAACCAATTTTAGGAAAGGCAGTAGATTTATAATGGCAATTGGAAGAGGACAAATATCAGCGCAGGTAGATGGTAAGTTAAGAGGTGCAAGAAAGAAAAAAGCACCCTCAGGATATCATTACATGCCAAACGGTAGGCTTATGAAGGATAGTGAACATGCGAAAAAGAAACCCAATAGCAAAAAACCTAAGGTCTTCAAAGTTTAAGCTAAAAGTGATACAATCGAAGAAATTGTACAACCGTAAAAAGGATAATAATGGCAACTTCAGGAACCACAACATTTGATTTATCTATAGAAGAGATAATACAAGAAGCCTACGAACGGTGTGGTATGACCACTACTAGTGGTCATAGTTTAAGGTCAGCTAGAACAAGTCTTAATTTATTATTTGCAGAATGGGCGAATAGAGGAATTCACCTTTGGAAAGTAGCCTTACATGAAAACGCTCTAGTTTCAGGACAAGCTGAATACGCTGTAGATGCAGCAGTAAGCGATGTTCTTGAAGCTTTTGTATCAACAACTGCAGCAGGTGCAAATACAGTAAACACACAAGATGTATCTTTAACAAAAATAGATAGATCAGCTTATGCTGCTTTACCAAACAAATTAGCTTTAGGCCAACCGTCACAGTATTATGTAGATAGACAAGAAATTCCTAAAATATATTTATATCAAGCGCCTAATTTAAATACGTACACTGTTTTGAAATATTATGTCATTAAAAGAATACAAGATTCGGGAGCATACACAAATGATGCTGATGTGGTATTTAGATTTTTACCTTGTATGGTTGCAGGACTTGCTTACTATTTAGCGATGAAGAACGCACCAACACTTGTACAACAAAATAAATTAATTTATGAAGATCAACTAAAGAGAGCATTAGATGAAGATGGTCAAAGAGCTTCAACATATATTACACCTCAATCTTTTTACCCTAACGGAATATAATTATGGCTAAATGGGCAACAGGTAAAAGAAGTTTAGCAATATCAGATAGATCAGGAATGGCTTTTCCTTATACTGAAATGGTAAAGGAATGGAATGGTTCATTAGTTCACTATTCAGAGTTTGAACCAAAACACCCACAAATAAGACGTAGACATTTTACTGCTGATGCAATTGCTTTACAAAATACAAGACCAATGAAATTTCAACAACCAGTTGATATATCTACTATAAACCCACAAGCACCTCAAGACGATACAATAGTAAGTTCTGGTGGTTCAATGGTTGGAATAGCTGATTTAGCATTACCAGGTCAATTTGCTTTTCAAACTCAATATGTAGAAGTAATTAGAGATGGAGTAACCACAATTTTACATAGTATGATTCCAGAAGATCCATCTTTACAAAATAGAAGTAGACAAGCAGATTTATTTTTAGGAAAGGTAACGGTAAGTATTACATAATGGCAATAACACATTCTAATTTTTTAACACAAGTAAGAAACTATACTGAAGTAGATAGTAATGTTTTAACTGATGCTATCATTCAGGATTTTATAAGATCGGTTGAGTTAGATATTGCAGGTAAAGTTGATTATGATGATTTAAGAAAATACGCCACCTCTAACTTTACGGCTAATAACAGATATGTATCTATACCAGCAGATTCTTTAATATTAAGATCTGTACAAGTTATTGATGGTTCAGGTAATAGAACTTTCATGGAAAAAAGAGATACAAGTTATATATCAGAATTTAATGGGACAGGAGCAACAGGAACTCCAAAATATTATGCAAACTGGGATGATTTTAGTATCTTAGTTGCACCAGTGCCTGCTACTGCTTTAGAAATACAAATAAATTATATAAAAGATCCACCAAATTTTACTTCTACTAATGAAACTTTTATAGCTAAATATCAAGAATCAATGTTACTTCATGGTGTCTTAACTGAAGCATTTAGATTTTTAAAAGGTCCTATGGATATGTACAATCTTTACGAAAAGAAGTATAATGAGGAAGTACAGAATTTTGCCCTACAACAAATGGGTAGAAGAAGACGAGCGGAGTATGATGATGGTGTACCTAGAGTACAAATACCTTCACCTACTCCAAACACAAATTAATTAAGGAGAATAATTATGGCAATAACAACAAATGCAATATGTGATACTTTTAAAAAAGAATTACTACAAGGAAGTCACGATTTTGATGCATCAACTGATACATACAAATTAGCGATGTATACAAGTTCTGCAACTTTAGGAAAATCAACAGAAAACTACTCTACTAATCCAGGTGGTGGATCTAACACAGAGGTTACTTCAGCAAACTACACAGCTGGTGGATCTGCTTTAGTAAACCAAGGTGTAAAAGTCTCATCTTCAGTAGCTATTACTGATTTTGCTGATTTAAGTTTTCAAAACGTAACTCTTACTGCAAGAGGTGCTTTAATTTATAACACAACTACAAACGGTGGTTCGAATACTACTGATGCAGTTGCTGTATTAGATTTTGGTGGTGACAAGACTGCAACTTCTGGAACATTTACTATTCAGTTCCCAGCTTTCACAACTTCGGCAGCTATATTAAGATTAGCATAATTTGAGGTCCTGGAGCTATGGCAGAGTATACTTATACAGTAACCGTAGCTTCAGGTAACCTATACGGTGGTGGAACTGGTAACGTTTATTATTTAAACGGTGCTAGAAATGCAACTGGTCCTGGAACTGTAAATTGGGTTCAAGGTGGAACCCTAAGATTTGAACAAAGTGCTGTATCAAATAACAATCACCCATTAATTTTTTCTACAACTACAAGTAGAGATCAATACCTTACATCAGGGGTAACCTATTATTTAGATGGTGCCTCTAACTATGCAAGCTACGTAAACACAACAAGCTTTAATGCTGCTACTACTCGTTATGTAGAAATAACACCATCTTCATCAACTGATTTTTATTATCTTTGTTATGTTCATGGTATTGGCATGGGTGGAATATTTGATATTGAATCAAATGTTTGGGGTGGACTATCTTGGGGTAATGGTGTTTGGGGAGACCAAGGACACATTGATGTATCAGTAACAGGAATATCATTAACATCAACTATTGGAAATGAAACTCACGTAATTGATCATCAAGTAACTGCAGTTGGGCAACAACTAACTTCTACTATAGGTAGTGCAGCAGGAGGTACTTCAGCTTTAGTCTCAGTAACAGGAAGTTTAGAGTCTATGGCAGTTGGACAAACTGTTGTAGGTATTGGTGCAATTACTTCTGGAATTTCAATGTCTTCTTCTATTGGAGCTACAACAGTAGATGAATCTATACTAACTGGAGAAGGATGGGGTAGAGATGAATGGGGAAGTCTTGCTTGGGGTGTTAATTATTCAGTTGCGTTAACAGGACAAACTTTAACATCATCAATTGGAGAAGAAGCAGGATTTACTGATGTAACCGTCAGTGTTACAGGACAAACTTTAACATCTACACAAGGAATAATTTCATTAGTTGGAGATTTTGGAATAGTTGTTTTACCAGCAGAAGATCAATTAGATCTTACAATTGGTTCTGTAATTTTTGAAGCAGATGCAAATGTTACAGTAACAAGTGCAGGTTCTATGACTTCTCAAGTAGGAAATGCTGCAGGAGGTTTAAAAACACCTGTGGATGTAACTGGTATACAGATAACATCAACTTTAGGTACAATTACCCTCGAACAAACTACTATTGAAACAGTCACTGGACAACAGTTGACAATGTCTCTTGGCCAACATGCTGAAATTCCTGGTCAAATAATAGGTGTAGGAAGTTTACAATTAACAAGTTCCATAGGTTCTGTAACAACTTTTGGTACTGCAAATATAGACGTTACAGGCATACAAATGACTATATCTGCAGGAAGTGTTAATGTAACTCCATGGCAAGAAGTAAATCCAGATGTAACTAATGTTTGGTCGGAGGTTGATCTAGCTGCTTAGATAAGTTAAAATAATAATCATTTAGGAGATAAAAAATTATGGCATCAAGTTATTCGACAGATCTTAAACTAGAACTTATGGTTACTGGTGAAAATGCTGGTACATGGGGAGATAAAACAAACGCAAATTTAAATTTAGTACAACAAGCTATAGCAGGTTTTGAAGCTGTAACAGTAAATGGTACAGGTGCTACTGCATTAGCTATGACTGATGCAACTATTTCAAATGCAAGAAATGCAGTTGTAAAATTAACTGGTACAATAACCGGAAATATTGATGTAACAATTCCAAATTCAATTGAAAAAACATATGTAATTCAAAATGGAACAACAGGTGCTCACACAGTTACATTTAAAACTGTTGGTGGAACTGGATTTACTTTTTCAGCTACAGAAAAAAATATAGCTTTATGTTATTCAGATGGAACTAATATTGTAGAAATTTCTAATCAATTAACAGGACTTACAGTTGGAACGGATGTTCAAGCTTATGATGCTGGTCTTACAGATATTGCAGGATTAGCTACCACAGATTCAAACATAATTGTTGGAAGCGGATCTAATTGGGTTGCTGAAACAGGAGCTACTGCTAGAACTTCTTTAGGATTAGGAACTGCATCAGATGTTCAATTTGATTCTTTTGGTGTAGGTACAGCAGCCTCAGGAACAGCTGGTGAAATTAGAGCTACTAATGATGTTACTGCATTTTACTCTGATAGAAGATTAAAAAATATTTCTGGTAATATACCAAATTCTTTAGAAAAAATTTTAAGTTTGAATGGTGTTCATTATACAAATAATGAAGTTGCACACAAACATGGTTATTCAAATACTAACAGACAAGTAGGAGTAATAGCTCAAGAAGTAGAAAGTATTCTTCCTGAAATAGTTAAACCAGCTCCTTTTGATATAGGTCAAAAAGAAGATGGATCTGAATACTCAATTTCTGGAGAAAACTACAAAACAGTTCAATACGAAAAGTTAGTTCCTTTATTAATTGAAGGCATAAAAGAACTAAACAAAAAAATAGAGGAGATGAAAAATAATGGATAATCACACATGGGAAATTCTTTCTCTTTATACTATTCCAAGTAAAGACGGTTTAACAAATATTGTTGATAAAATTAATTGGAGATTTCAAATTACAGAAGATAAATACTATGGTGATGTGTATGGTCACACAAAACTTCCAGCACCTACAGGTGGTTCTTTTACAGCTTATGATGATTTAACAGAAGAAACAATTATTAATTGGGTTAAAGAACATGAAGATGGTGATGCAATTATTGCTCAAGCTACAGCTAAATTGGAAAAAAATAAAGCTCCATCAATGGTAGAAAAAAATCCACCTTGGACATATCCTATAACTACAGATGGTACAGAAGAGTATATGGTTGTTATAGATAATTTACCAAATGACTTACAAAAAATATATGGCCCTTTAAGATGGAACTCAGTAAAAATAAATGAAGGTTTAAAACTAAGAGGTTTTGATGATTTATCTGTTCCAGATACTATGATTGCTTTTAGAAAAGGTTTAATACCTTCAGACGAACCGTTAGTTCTTAAAGATAATGTTAAGATTTATAAAGTTCAAGAACAAGCACAACCTACTTTTGATGAGCTGACTCAAATTAGAGAAAATTTAACTTATGATACTTCATCTGGAATATGTGTAGGAACTTACAATATAGTTAATAAATCTTTGGATGAAGTTAAAGCATCGGTTAAAGAAAGAGCTAAAGAAGAAAGAATAGGTTTATCTTTTCAAACACATACAATGTCTTTAAACGGAACTGATCATAAAGTTAACATAGAAGAACAAAGCAATATTACTACTAATAATAGAGCTAGTGTAATGAGTGATTCAGATACGGTCAATTGGAAACTAGAAGATTCTTGGATTGTTGCAACTAAAGCTGATTTAATGTCTATTAATAATTTTGTAATGTCCAAAAGACAAGAAATTTTTGATGGAGAACACACTAGAAGTCAAGAGATTGATGCGTGTACTACAACAGATGAATTAAAAACTATTTATAACTCAATTACGGTATTATAATATGACACTTCCAGCTTCAGGACCAATAACATTTGGCAATGTTAACACTGAATTAGGAAACAGTGCAACAGCTGCTCTTAATTTAGGCTCGGCTTCAGTTAGATCTTTATTCGGTGTAGCTTCAGGAGCTATTAAATTAACAGACGGTTATGGATGCGCTAGTATTCCCGCACCAGGTGCATCAGACTTAGGCGTCTATTGTTCTGATTGGGGAGGATATTATACAGGAGTTTCTCAAGGATATTATCTTTACACAGATACAACAACAGTAGGTTGTCAATACAAAGTTAATTTATCAAGTAGTCCTTGTGCAGCTAGTTTTACTGACGGTTACTCCAACACCTACAATGGTGGATACAATTCAGATTCAGATCATCCAGCCATGTGTTACGCAGGTAGTTTAAGTCGTGCTGGATTTACAGATTGGTATAATGCATCAGGTGCTCTTTCAGCAGGTGAAGAGTTACAAAATCAATGGCTTAATAGAAGTTGTGGAAGTATACCCGCTTACGGAAGTGGAGGTTATTGGTCTTCTGCGCAAATTTCAAATGGCTATAGAGGATGGGGAGTATGTTTTGCAACTGGTTCAGTGAGTGATTGTGCTAGTCCAAGAAAAACATGTACTTGTTGTGTTAGAGCAATAAGAAGACAATCAGGAGCTTAATAATACATTTGTTGCGAAACTAAGATAAAGTGGTATAAAGTATTTTTTTATGAATACTACTTTTATTCTTACGGGAGGAGCGGGAAGAACTGTTTGCGCTATTCCAGCTTTAGAAAAATATGCAAGATTAAATCCTAACGATGATTTTAAAATAATAACACACGGGTGGGATGTATTTTTTTGGAGCAATCCAATCTTACAACAAAAAACATTTAATCAAAATCAAAAAGGTTTATTCGACATTATAATTAAAAACAGTAAAGTTAACATGGTAGAGCCTTACCATGTTCATGAGTTTTTTAATGAAAAGATATCTTTAATAGAAGCTTTTGATGTGTGTATTAATAATACACATGATCATTCTGATCTAAAAGATAAGGGCTATCTCTATCTTTCTGAGTATGAAAAAAAATCAGCTAAACAGTATGTTAAAGAAGAAAAATTAAAAAAAAGAAAAAAGTATGTTGTAATGACACAACCTTACGGTTCGGGAGTTGAGATACTAGATGGTGCTCCACATGATGATACAAGTAGAAGTTTAGAGCATGATCATTACCATGAACTTCTTAATTATTTAAAAGATGATTCTGTAGTGTTATATGCAAGCCACGACAAATTTAAAAGAACAGGAGACGACTCGGTTTCTTTTGAAAACATACATCCTTTACTTCCTTATTTAAGAATTATGATGGCTTTAATTTCTGAATGCGATTATTTTATTGGTTGCGATTCTTTAGGACAACATATTGCAAAAGCATTTGGTAAAAAGGGGTTAATAATTATGGGTGCTACAGGAGATGTTTGTTTTAGTTATCCAAAAGATTTCACTATATATAGAAAAGCAATTCCAAAATTTTTTCCTTGGAGACTAGCAGACCCTGACGCAATGTTTGCTGCTAGATTAAATGATAATATGATGCAATTTAATCAAGAACAGAAAAAAGAAATAAATAATATTATTGATAAAGAATTAAGACATAAATTTTAATGAAAACAGTTGTATTGGATAATCTTATTTCAGAAAAAGAATTATTTTTTATGTACAATGAAATTATAAACACCCCTAATTGGAGAGTTAATAACGCATCTACTGAGCAACGTGGTTTTCTAACAGGTCCAATACTAGTAGTTAAAAAAACAGAAAATTCAATGGTAGAACATTATCCTTTTTTAATTTGGGGACAAGTTTTAGTTCTTAGAATCGCTAAATTACTTGAAGAAAAAAATATAGGAATACCAACTGAGTTAAATAGGATGTGGTTTAACACTACATACAACGGAAAGAAAACTCAACATTGGCTTCATAATGATGGTCATGGAGATGCAGAAACAAAATCAATTGTTGTATTCATGACACCTGTTTGGCAGCCAGATTGGAGGGGGTCTTTTTATATTGATGGTGAAGAACATAAGTATAAACCAGGTAGTGCTATTATATTTGATTCAAAAGAATTTCATCGAGGTGAATCTCCTGAGTCAGAAACATATAACTGGCAAAGAATGGTGTGTAATATTTTAGTTAAATGAAAAAACATTATTTTATATCAGGGTTACCTAGATCAGGGTCAACTTTATTAACAGCTATTTTAAATCAAAACCCAAACTTTTATTCTGATATAGCATCTCCGTTACAAGATATGTTAGAAAATACTATTACATATATGTCGGAAACAGATTATTCTATAAATATAAATTCAGAACAACGTGAAAATGTTTTAAAACATATTGTTGAGGGGTATTATAAAGATACTGTAAATGAAACAATATTTGATTCATCAAGAGCATGGACAGGAAATACTTCGTTACTTAAATCATTATTTCCATATACTAAAATTATTTGCTGTGTACGAGATATAAATTGGATACTTGATTCTTTTGAAAAAGTTTTTAATAAAAATATTTATTACAAAAATTTCTTTTTTGGTAAGGAGGCAGAACCTTCTGTTGTAACCAGATGTAAATCTTTAATGGATGTAGAAAAAGAAGGACAAGTAATAAAACCTTGGCTATGGTTAAAGGAAGGTCTTTGTTTAAATAAAGATATGATTCATTTAATAGAATACAACGATCTTTGTTTGGAACCTGAAAAAACAATTAAAGGTGTTTATGATTTTATTGGTTACCCATATTTTTATCATGATTTTAATAATGTAGAATATTCAAATAATTTATTTGATCTACATATTAACACACCTAATTTACATAAAGTAACAGGAAAAGTAGAATATAAACCTAGAGAAATTTTACTACCCTATGAGGTTACTCAAACATATAAAGGAATGGAATTTTGGAGAAAGTAAATGAAAATTATTTTAATAATGGGATTACCGGGATCTGGCAAAACTACTTTAGCAAATAAGCTAGGCCCGATGCTTAATGCAAAAATATTAAACGCAGACGAAGTAAGAAAAAAATTTGATGATTGGGATTTTTCTCACGAAGGTAGAGTAAGACAAGCCAAAAGGATGGCAACTTTAGCAAATAAATTTAAAAATCGAGGAGAGTATGTTGTGGCAGATTTTATTTGCCCCACACTAGAGACAAGAGAATTGTTTCCTGCTGATTATATAGTTTGGGTAAATACAATAAAAGAAGGACGTTTTGAAGATACTAATAAGATGTTTGTAAAGCCTGAAGTATTTGATCTTCAAGTAACAACACAAGATGTTGAAAAATGGGTATTAGAAATAACATCCAATATAAATAAAAATTATAAAATTTACAAAAACTTTGTAAGTATTGAAGAGTGTAATATTTTATCTAATTGGATTATAGAAAATAAGGACGATACTTTTTTTAAGGATGCTAAAATGAAAGGTAAAAGATTAACTACTAGATACTCTGATAACTTTGTATTTCCTAAACTTGCTTATGGAATACAAAATAAAATTATTAAAAAATTAAATTTAAAAAATTATTATTTAGCTAATTTTAAAGATGGTATGGTTGCTAGTTATGCAGAGCCTGGAGATACCTGTTATATACATAAAGACCCAGTTTGGGTAGAAGATACTATAACACTTCATTGTAATATAAAATTATCAGATCATATGGGAGGTAGTCCTATCATTGAAGGTAAAGAAATAAATTTAAACAAAGGAGATATGTGGCTTTATCCTGTATCTGATGTTAATCACGGATCTAATATAGTTAAGGGAATTAGTCCAAGAACATTATGGATATTTGGTTTTTCTATACTCAAACAAAATATAAAAGAAGTTATGAATAATGATTGTTGATAAAAATAATTATAATTTAGATGTATTTACAAATTCTAAAACTGTCGGTAACTATTGGAAAGATTGTGAAAAAGAATGTAAATTTTTAGAACTATTTAAAGATTGTTCTATTGATAGTGTTAACTGTTTTTTTGATGAGGCTCGAGGTAATGTTTTAACTTTAATATCAAAAGAAAATACTGAGGAAGATAATTTAAGAGCAACAATTAATTTTAATCAAGACATATCTTTTTTTGTAAATAATTCTTGGGAAGATTATCAAAGAGAGTGCATGCTTTTAGAGTCGATTAAAAATTGTTCTATTGAAGGTGTTGTTTGTGAGTTTGGTGTATTAAAAGGTAAAACATTAAATTTAATAGCAAAAAACTTTCTTAACCAAAAAGTTTATGGCTTTGATAGTTTTGAAGGATTACCTGAGGATTGGCATCTTACAGATGAAAACGTATTTGAAAAAGGTAGAATGAAAATAAATAGTTTACCTAAAGTTAATTCTAATGTGGAGCTGGTGGTGGGGTGGTATCATAAAACGATACCCGAGTGGAAGAAAACATTTAAAGATAATATTAAATTTATTCATATTGATTGCGATTTGTACAGTAGTACGTCAACAATTTTTGAACAGTTAAACAATCAAATAGTAAATGGTACTGTAATTCAGTTTGATGATTTTTATAATTGGAAAAATTTATCTAATTATACAAAATGGAGACAGGGTATATATAAAGCATTACTAGAGTGGACAGAAAAATTTAATAGAAAATTTACTGTCGTTGGAAGAAGCAATCATGTTCAAACTACAATAAAAATAATTCACTAATGAGAAACGATATTTGGCCCTTATTCTCTAAAACAATGTATGTAACTGATGTAATACTTAATCAGGATGAGGAAAGTAAATTAAATAAAATCTATGACAATATAGAGTTTAGCAAAGCTAGGAGAAATGCAGAACATAATAAAAGTTGTGAAATATCTAAAGAGTTAAGGTTGTTTCAATGCCATCCCTTAACTTTTCTAGAAGAAAAAATAATGGAAAGATTCCATAACTTTTCTAAAAATATTATGCATTATGATAATAATTTTATAATAACTAATTCTTGGTTTACAAAAACACATAAAGGTCAGGAAAGTATGTTACATGCACATAAAAACCATATGTACAGTATGGTGTATTATTGGGGTAACGAAGAAACTGAAGATAATAAGATTGAATTTAAAAATTACAATTCGGCAACAAGTTTTAATTTAAGCACTAAAGAAAAAAACATATATAATTCTGATGAATATGGGTTTAAGGTAAATAACGGTATGTTAATTGTTTTTCCAACAGAAGTACATCATATGATCTTAGAAAATAAAAATAACAGCATTAGAAAATCAATGGCTATGAATCTATTACCTACTGGTACTATTGGTACGGGTGATAGTGCAGTAGAACTTAGGTAAATTTTAAGGTAAAATGTCTTTATGCCTCTAACAAAAGTACAAATAGCACCCGGATTTAACAAACAAGTAACCGCAACAGGCGCAGAAGGTAAGTGGACTGACGGAGACTTTGTAAGGTTTAGATATGGATTACCTGAAAAAATAGGTGGTTGGGAGCAACTTGTTAACGCATCTTTAGTAGGTGCAGCAAGAGAACAGTTTATTTGGGCTGATTTAGACGGCAGAAGATATGCTGCAATAGGCACAAACAAAATTTTAATTATTTATTATGAAAGTGCTTTTTACGACATAACACCTTTAGGCACAGCTATTACCGGTTGTACATTCGACACTGTAAATACTTCGGCTACCGTTACTATCAACAAAGCAGCACACACATTACAACCTGGAGATCTTTTCACATTTACTTCAGTGACACCTCCAACAGGTGCTGGATACAGTTCTTCAGATTTTGAAACAAATACTTTTCAAGTAGTAACTGTTCCCGATAGTGATTCTTTTACTATTACAATGGCTAGCGCAGCAGGGACAACGGTAAACGGAAGTGGATCTGCAACAATCAATCCGTACATTAGTGCAGGTGCTTTAGGATTTACTTACGGTTTTGGTTGGGGAACAGGATTATGGGCCGGAGGACAACAAGTATTTGGAACTCTTAACGGAAATTTATTAGATGACACAGCAGGTACTGGAGGATCTGGGACTTCGATTACACTTGCATCAACAACTGGTTTTCCAACATCAGGAACAATTAAAGTTGGAACAGAATTTATATCTTATACAGGCATATCAACAAATGATCTAACAGGGATTACCAGAGGTGCTGGAGGCACTAGATCTGCTCATACGTCTGGGTCTGGTGTTGAATATTACACTGGTTGGGGAGAAGCTTCTTTATCTTCAAGTTTAACAATAGATCCTGCATCTTGGTCTTTAGATAATTTTGGAGAAAAATTAATAGCTACTATTAAAAATGGTAAAACATTTGAATGGAATCCAATCAACTCAAACCCTAATGCCTTAAGTACAAGAGCAACTATTGTAAGTAGTTCACCAACAGCATCTGTGATGTCTTTAGTATCGGATAGAGATAGACATTTATTAATGTTAGGTACAGAAACAACTATTGGAGATGAATCTACTCAAGACAAGATGTTTATAAGATTTAGTGACCAAGAAAATATAAGTGACTACTCACCAACTTCAGTAAACACTGCAGGTACCTTTAGAATAGATGCTGGTACAAAAATAGTAGGAGCTGTAAAAGGAAAAGATTATACTTTTGTTTTAACTGATAACTCAGCTTACGTAATTCAATTTGTAGGACCTCCGTTTACTTTCTCAATAAGACAAGTAGGTTCTAACTGTGGAGCAATTGGACAGCATTCTATTAAATATGTTAATGGTGCTGTTTATTGGATGGGAGAATCTGGTGGATTCTTTACTTACGATGGTACTGTTAAATCTTTACCATGCCAAGTCGAAGACTTTGTATTCACAAATAAGGGAGATAACCTTGGAGTTAATTATCAAAACGGTGAATCAGTATATGTAGGTCTTAATCATTTATATGAAGAACTTACTTGGTTTTATCCAAAATCAGGTTCATCATTTAATGATAGATGTGTTACTTATAATTATCAAAGCGCAACTTGGACAACGGGATCCTTATCGAGGACTACTTGGACAGATGCTAATTTATATGATGTTCCTTATGCAACTGAATTTAACTCAACAACAACACCAACCTTTCCTTTAATACAGGGTGTAACAAATATAAACGGTGGAAGTATTTATTACGCTCACGAAGTTGGAACAGATCAAGTAGATACCGCAGGTGCGAAGACTATAATCCCAGCATTTATAGAATCTGGGGACTTTAGTTTAAACCCTGACGGAACTAATGCAGAATTTTTCATGAGTATGAGAAGATTTGTACCAGATTTTAAATTACTTCAAGGTAATGCACAAGTTACTATTCAATTAAGAGATTATCCAAGTGACGCCGAGGTATCCTCACCGCTAGGACCTTTTACAATAACATCAACTACTGATAAGATAGACACGAGAGCTAGAGCAAGATTTGCTAGTTTAAAAATTGCAAACACTAGTACAGACGAAAATTGGAGATTTGGAACTTTTAGAGCTGATGTACAACTTGATGGTATGAGAGGATAATGGAAGATTTTTTATTACAACAATATAACTCACAGTTAGCAGACACAGCAGCACAAGCTCAAGGAGCATATTTAAACAATGATGCGGGTATTGCTCAAGTAAATAACCAGATCTCTCCTCTAAGTTTTAATACCATGCAGGGACAAAATATAGGTATTCAACCTTTGCTTCCACCTGGAGTAAACCCAGTAGACATAAATGAACAACAAAATAATACAAAATTTGGTTTAAAAGATATATTTGATTTGTACAGACGTTTTAGCCCTGTAGGCGCTGCTTTTAGAGGAGCTAAAGCATTACATACAGGATTACAAAATTCTGATTTTGGTAGATCAAGCAGTTTAGCGGATTATTTAAATGCTAGACAATTTGGTGGAATTGATGCTAGACAAAGAGCTGCTGAACAAAACATGAGAGAAGCTAGAGCTATTCAAAAACAAATAGATATGAGACCTTCAAATATTCAGACAAATCAAGAAAGAGGTAGAAATCCTACAAATAACCCAGGGCCATCTAAAGCTGCTCAAAGAGCTACTAGTTACAGAGATTCTTCTAGTTTTGGTTCTACTTTTCATGGTAAATAATGGCTAGAGTAGATATAGTAATTCCTGAACCGACACCTAAATATACAGAGGAAAATCAAAGACAAGTAACTCAGTCTTTACGAACGATGCAAGATAAGTTAAACACTTCTTATCAACAAGAATTTAAAAATGAACAAGATACATTTACCTGGTTTATCTCATGACGATTAGATACAAAAGCGATACATTTAATTTAACTACAACAAACGTTACTACAGTTTTAACGTGCCCAGCAGATGCAACTTTACTTGTTAAAAGCTTACAAGCAGTTCATGATACAGCAAGTAATGTTGATACTCACGCTTTGTTAACAAAGTCGGGTGGCTCAGCTATAAAAATAGGTTACAAAGAACTTAATAAAGCTCAAGCTAACATGGTAGAAGAAACTTTAGCTATGGAAGCAAGTGATGTTTTATCAATGCAAGCAGGCACCGCCAATGAAATTACAGGTGTTGTAAGTTACGCTCTCATAGACCGATCACAGGAAAATGGCTAGAAAATTTAAAGATTTTGTTGAAAGAGATCAACCTAGGAAAAGGCCTAGAAGACATTGTAAGAGTCTTAATAAAAAAAAGAAGTTGCAGCACAATAAAAAATATAATAGACAAGGACGTAGACAATGAGTGATTTAATTAAAATACCCGCAGAAGCAAAAGAAATTATTAAAAATAAAAGAACAGGTAAAGTATATGCTAGTAAAGCTGATTTTGATAATGATGTTGCTGATGCCAATACTGATACTACTGTGGATGACTTTAGACAAGACCTTGAAATTAAAGTTACAAAAGCTGGTGAAATTGGAGCTTTAACTAAAAAATAATGCAACCCCGAGGAGCTACTGAGCTACAGATGGAAATGCTTCAAAAGCATGTTTCAAAAGAGTTGTTAGACCAAGTTCAAATCTGTACCTCTATCCCTGGTAAAGTTTCATTAGATCCAAAAAAATTAAATATTCTCTGGCAAAAGAATTCTTGGGACCAACCTAACCTACAAGAATTTTTTACTAATAAAGAAAGACATGGTGAATATGATTGGTATGTATTTAATAGTCATTGGAATTACGAAAAGTTTAGGTATGCTTTTGATATCCCTACTGAAAAATCTTTAGTTATTAAAAATGGTATTGATACTTTTCCTATAAGAAAAATTTATAAAAGAGGAACTCCAATAAAATTAATACATCACTGCACTCCATGGAGAGGTTTAAATGTATTGTTACGTGCAATGCAGGAGATAGATAACCCTCATATAAAATTAGATGTATATAGTTCTTGTAAAGTCTATGGATCTGAGTTTTCAGATAACACTGAAAAAGATTTTGAAGGATTATATAAACAGGCTGAGAAACTACCTAACGTAAATTATATTGGTTACAAACCTCATGAATACATAAAAGAAATGATGCCTAATTATGATATGTTTGTGTACCCATCTATATTTGAAGAAACTTCTTGTGCATCAGCTTTAGAAGCTTTAGCATCTGGTGTACATGTAATAACTAATAATTTTGGAGCTTTATATGAGACTTGTGCAGAGTGGCCAGTATATATTAATTACTCAAAAAATTATGAACAGATGGCACAAGATACAGGAGCAGCTATCAATGTTGCAGCATCTTATTTACATGAAAATTTTATGCAAGAACACCTACAACATCAACAAGACTTTTATAAGAGATTTTATAACTGGGAAAAAAAGGGTATAGAATGGACAAACTTTTTGAAAGGAGCTTTAAATGAAAGAAACAGTAAATGAAGACACTTATCAAACATTAAAAGAAGTTGAAGTAACACCATACGAAAAAGCTACTCTTCCTATGTGGAAACCGGACACCGGACAAAAAGAAGAAAAGAAAACAACTAAGTCCCCTTATAACATTATGATTTGTACACCTTGTCATAGTGGTGTAACTATGCATTACACACAAGCACTTTTAGAATTACAACAACTTTGTATAAAAAAAGGAATAAGAATTACCTTTACTTTATTAAAATCTTCTTTGGTTACTCAAGGAAGAAACTTATGTGTTTCAGCTTTTTTAGAATCTAACTGCACACATATGTTATTTGTAGACTCCGATATATATTTTAGAGCAGAATCTATTATTAAAATGCTGGATTTAGACAAAGAACTAATATCTATTCCCTATCCCCTTAAAACTATGATGTGGGATAAACTTTATAAAAAATGGAATGATGGTGAAGTTAAAAACGCTGGAGATATACATAGATGGCTAAACACATACCCAATGAAAGTAGCAGACGTTAATAAGATAACTTTAGACAGTGGTGTTATGGAAGTTACACATAGTCCTACAGGATGTATGTTAATTAAAAGATCAGTGTTTGACAAGATGATAGAAAAATATCCAGATAAAAACATAGTTCAAAAGACAGTCATAAATGGTGAGTATGTGGACAGACCTCATTTATGGAACTTTTTTGATTGTATACATGACCCTGATACTAAGACATATTTAGGTGAAGATTTTTCTTTTTGTAAGCTTTGGAAAGATATCGGAGGAAAATGTTATGTCTTTGTGAATGACCCAATCATCCATGTTGGAGAACATCAATACGAAGGATGTTTTAGAGACGAGTTGAAATTAGCTGACTAAAATGGTATTATTCAATACTTAGATCTTAAAAGGAGAATTTATTTAAATGAACCCATTAGCATTAATACCATACGTCTTAGGAGCTTACGGAGGTTACCAAGGATACAAAGGGGCAAGAGAGACTGGACAATCAGGATTACAAAGTATCTTAAGTGGTGTCGGAGGTGCTTACACTGGTTATACTTTAGGATCTGCCGGTATGAATCTTGCTGGACAAGACTTTACTAAATATTCTCAACTTGGTCAGAAATATCCAATGTTTCAAAATTTACCTGGACAACAAACTAAAATGCTAGCTAGTCCACAGATCATAGATGATCAAGTTCAAAATAAAGGTATTTTAGATATTTTAAGAAAAGGTGGAGAGTCCGGTGCTGACTTTTCTCCAGGAAGAGTTTCAACTGCAATCGCTGGAGGCGCTTATTTAAGCGGTGCTTTTGACAATCAACCCACAGATATTTTTATGCCTGGTTATAATATGAGTTATTTAAACATGAAAGAAAATAGACCTGGCTATACTTATATAGATCCAACAACAGGAGAAGAAAAAGAATATAAAAAAGTTTATTCTCCAGAAGAACAAGGAAAAGGCGATAGACAAATGGGTCCGTACTCTATGGTACAACAAAGATTGAAAGTAGGTGGTATAGCAGAAATTAAAAAATTTAATGAAGGTGGTGTAAACTATCTTCCATCAAAAGTTTCGCATGACGAAAACGATGCAAACAACTATGTAAGAGCATTAGGTTATGTAGAGGACGGAGCAGGCGTAGGAGATAAGGACGAGGATACAATGTTAGCTCAATTAGCAGACGGAGAGTTTGTAACAAGAGCAGATGGAGTATTAGGTGCTGGAATCATAGCTGGAGGAAATCCAAATAGCATGAAAGACATGAGAGAAAAAGGTGCCCAATATTTCTATGAACAACAAAAAAGATACAAACGTGTATTTGATTTATTAAAGGATAGAAATGGCAACAGCGAACAAAAAACAAATTAAACCATTAGTAAGTATTCTTCCCTTAGAACCTAAGGATATAGAAAGATTTTGGCCGTTAGCTGAATTTATGGTGGCTGAGGCTTTAGCTTTTTCTGGTAAATATGCAGACTCTGCTTGGGTTATGGATGAACTTAAAAAGGATACTATGCAATGTTGGGTCCTGTTTGGTTCAGATGAATTTGAAGAAAATAAAGTTTTTGGTATTTGTGTTGGTAGAATTGGAATTATGCCAAATTACAATCAATACGAAATAATAATTTGCACTGGAAAAAGAAGAGAATTATGGGAAGACAATTTAATTAAAGCAGTCACAGATTTTGCTATTACTAACAAATGTAAAAGATTAAGTATAATGGCCAGACCCGGCTGGGAAAAAGTTTCCAAAAAATGGGGATGGAAAAAGAAACACGTACAACTAGAGAAATGGATATAATATGAGTTTTTTTGGAGGAGGATCTAGATCAGCACCACCCGCAACACCTTCCACACAAACATCGTTTGTAAGAGAAGCACCTGGTATTGAAGAACGAAAAATAGAGTTGATGGATATTGCGAGACAAGTCGCACAACAACCTATTAATTTACCTGACTATCAAACAGCTGGATTAGGTGCCTTAGAGCAACAAGGTATGAATTTAGCCGGAACTACTGGCGTTGGTGCCGGTACTATTCAACAAGGTATTAACCAAGTAACAGGTTCAGCAGCACCTATTGGTGCATCACAAATTCAACAATATTTAAATCCATATCAATCATACGTAACCGATGAAATTGCAAGACAAGCGGGAATTCAAGGAAATCAAATATCAGCTAACGCAGTTAATGCAGGAGCTTTTGGTGGGGGTAGAGAAGGTGTTCAACAAGCAGAACTACAAGGAAGAGCTTTAAGTGCTATGGGACAAGCTCAACAACAAGGTTTTAATACTGCATTAGGCGCAGCTCAAAGACAACAGCAAGTTGGTCTTGCTGCAGGTCAGCAGTTAGGTCAATTAGGTTTAGGACAACAACAAATGGCTCAAGGAGATATTAATCAATTAATGGCAGCAGGTGGTGTTCAAAGACAACTTGCACAACAAGCACTTGATGCAACAAGACAATCTACATTACAACAACAATATGAACCTTATCAAAGAGCTGAGTTTTTAGCTAACTTGTATGCTGCGGGACCTAAGTCTTCTTCACAAGTTACAATGAAAACATCACCCTCAACCAGTCCGCTAGCTCAATCAATCGGTACTGGTATAGGAGCATTTGCTGCTTATCAAGGACAACAACCTCAAGGACAATAGAGGTTTGAATGTCTATTAACAAAATTTTAAACAGACCAATATTTAGAAACGTTGCATTAAAAAAAGGTCATTTAAAAACTATTAATGCAAATGAAGGTGTTATGGTTGGACCATCATACACAGCACCTGGCGTTCCAGCAATTAGAAAACCACCTACATTTATGGAAAGAATGAAAGTAAGTGGTCCAGTAAGATTAGGGAAAAATTTAGTTAGAGGTATAGCTAATATACCTGCAGCAGGTGGTTATTATGCAGGTGATAAAGTTGGAGAAGCTTTAGGTATTAAAAGTGACTTAGGCCGAATGCCTTTTGGATTAGCGGGAGCTTATTATGCATCTAAAGCAATGCCTGCTTTAGCATCTTTACCTGTTGCGACTTCTGCAGCTCTTGCAGCAGGTCCCTTATATCTTGGTATTGCCGGTAAGATGGAATATGACAGAATTCAAAAAATGAGTGAAAAGGAAAGAGCAGCTCATTACGAAAAATCAAAACAATTTGGAATGTCATATTTAAGTGATGAAGATTTTAATGACCAGTTTGGAAAGTTTGTATCAAAACCACCTAAAACAACCGAACCAAGAAGTTCGGCTGCACCAAAAAGTGGGCCCGGTTCTGGAAGAGTTACCGGAAACAAATCAAAAGAGTTAAAAGCTGAAGGCGACCCACTGCTACAGGACAACGTAGCTAATTCAGATGACATAGCTAATTTAGATTCAGTACAAGAGAACTCATTAGGTGCTGAAACTCCACCGCCTTCAGGCGAAGAAAGATGGGAAGATGGAATTACTAATTACGAAAGCACTTTATCTGAAGATAGAGAAAGAAGAGAAGCAGAAGCTTTATTAACTGATACAGAAAAGAAAGCACAAAAAGCAGAAAGCACTGCTCAAGGAAATAATGAAATTGCATTAGATGGACCTTCTAATGATGCTGAGTTTAATAAAACAATAAAACTTGCTAAAAAATATCAAGAAGAAGTATTTAAAGGTGAAGGATCACAAGCTAAATTAGTATTTTTAGCTAACCTTGCTTCAGCGTTATTAACAGGAACTACAGCTAAAGCGGGTATTGGCGGAGCCATGGAAGTATTTGGTCAAGCAATAGGACCTGCAGTAAATAATTATGCAACAATAAAATTAAAAGAAGGTGAGCTTAGAGCTCGAAATAGAGAAGCATCACTAAATGCTGCAGTAGAACACATGAAATTTGTTAATGAAAATGCTGTAGAAGATAGACCGGATAGAACAGGTGGAATAATTCAAATTAGAGGAGCTGATGGTAGATTAAGAAATTACAAAGGCTACAGTTTAAAAGATGGAACTAAACAAATAGCAGCAGGTATTGGCGCAGATGGTAGAGAAACATTCGTACCAGTAAACCAAGGAGGACCAATTGCTGATAGTGAAGGTAAAATCATTGGTCAATATGAAAATTTCTTAGAACAAAACAGTGTAGACAAAAGATTATTTGATATTCAAGACGTACTTGGAAACAGATACAATGCACTATCTGTTACAAGAGATGTATTAAAAACATTAAATCAAATTGATCAAGATGGTAATAAAGTTAAAGCCGGTGCTGGATTACAAATTGATCAATTTACTAGAAGATTAAGTGGTGTTGCAAAAGAAGTTTTTGGATTTGAAATATCTGGAATGTCTTTAGATGCACTAGAACAAAAAGTTTCTGAACTTCAAGCTGATGAGTATGCTGCAATTGATAGAGATCCTGATTTAAGTGATGAAGGTAAAGAAGCAGCTAAGAAAAATTTAGATAGTAAAAATTTAATTAAACAAGCTAAAGCTAGATTAAAAAGCAGAGGAATGCTTTCTGGTTTATCTAGAGAAGAACAAGAAAAACTTGCCGTACAAGAAGTTACACTAACATACGCACTAGCAAACACATTTAAAGATCAAGATAGATTAACTCAAAGAGATGTTAACGCTGCTAAAGAAATTGTAAACATATTCTCATTAGGTAGATCTTCTAAAGACGTTAGAGCTTCTATTGAAGCTATTGGAAGACAGCTTGAATCTGATATTAGAAGACAAGAAAGTTTATACACAGTTGCGGGAGGATTAGAAAACACTCTTAAAGATTTAAGAAGACTTAAAAACTTTGAAGTATTTGAAGGAGAAGGTGGAGTTACTTCACAACTTTCTCAAGATTTAAGTCTTGATGAAATAAATAGTATTCTTGAAGGGATAGATTAATGGCTACTATAAAAGAAATCCAAGAACAAATTAATAATAATACTTTTGATCCAAGTAAGTTAAATAGAAAACAAACACAAGCCTTAAACGAAGCTATTAAAAGAGGGTTAATCACAAGTCCTTCAATGTCTGAATTGCAAACTGAAAGAGCTGGTGCAGCAAAAGATGCAGCAACAATGAATGAAGCAGTTAAAAATCCTATTGGTGTTAGATTACAACAACAAGGAAGCTCATTAGATGGTAGATCAGAAGCAGTCCTTGCTGGAGATCTTATAGGATCAATTACACCTTACGTTATGATGAGAAAAAAAATATTTAGTGCAGCTAAATCAAAAGTACCTGGAGATAAAAATACAGGTTTGTTTGCTAGAACTAAAATGTTTAGCAACTTTTCAGATAAGCTAACTGCAAAACTACCCGGAAGATTTAAATTATTAGGTGGCCTTACAAAGTTACTTGCTAAAGTAGCAGATCCAACTATCGGAAGAGTCATAGCTAGTCCTCTAGGTAAAGCAGAAATATATTCAGTATTAGGGGGTACTGGAGGAGCAGGAGCAGGTTCAATTACTTACGACATGTTAAATGAAACTGTTGGAGTTGCTGCAATGGATGCAATAGCTTCTGACATGGAAAACATGAGTCCAAAAGAAGTTGATACAGATATGATGGCTAACGCAGCAGACTCTATGTTTACAGCTTTAGCATGGAACGCTGGTGCTGCAGCACTGACACCGGTTATTACAAAAGGTTTAGGTAAAGTTGGAAGATTGATGATTGGTGCTAAATCAAAAGATGCAAAAGAATTAGTAAACATTGCAAGAGATAAGGGTTTACCACTTCCTATGGTAATGACGGCACAAGAAGGTACAGGTCTTCTTGGTGGTTTTGCTGCTAAGTATTTTAAGGTACTTGGTATTATGCCTTTTATTAATGGTATTGGTAAAGAAGCTTTACAAGGTGCTGAACAAGCAGCTGGCAGAAACTATTTAAACAATGATGTATTAAAATATGGTCCACTTGTTAAAACAGGAATGTTATCAGCTACTGTTTGGAAACAAGCTGAACAAGCGTTTATACAAAATAGTAATTTAATTAATGCAAGCTACAAAGCTTTTGATACTTTAGCAGATACAATTGGTAATCCAAAAGTTATTCCTACAGGTCATGTAAAATTTATGGCTAAAAATTATGTGGATGAACTTTCTATGAAATATCCAGGAATAAGAGGTTACGCAGAAGATACTGTAGGTAATATTGACATGAAAGCTATAGAAAAATTAACAGGGACAGGAGATCCATTAGCTTTATTCTTTAGATACATGAACAAGATTGACGACTTTGTAACACCGAAACAATACAAAGGAATGATGGAAACATTAAACAGAGCCATAGGAGAAACAACTTATGACAATATAAGACCGACCCTATGGTCTATAAGAGAAGCTTTAGAAAATGATCTTAACTCGTTTGGTTCAGCTATAACAAAAGAAACTTTTTTAAAAGATGATGCAGTAAAAGCTGCTTATGAAACACTAAAAAAAACAAATCCTGCTGCAGCAGAAGCAGACATGGCATTAAAAATTAAAGCATCAGAAGGTTTAAGAGATAAATTATATGGTGCAAATGACACTTTTTCTACATTAATGAACTTCTATCAAAGAGCAAATGCTACAAAAGTATTTAAAGAATACAGCGCAACTGCATTTACTAACAAAGCCTTAGCTGGAATTGGTTCGATGGAAAAGAAAAAAGCACAAAGATTTTTTAATGATTTAGCAAATGATGTATTTACACGTGGTGATTCAACAGCAATAAAACAATTTAGACAATTACTAGGTGCTGACAAAATAACATCTAAAAAAACTGGTCAAGCAATAGGTGTTACAAAAGGTGGTGGAGAAGCCTTATACAATGCAGCAAAAGCTAGATGGATGTTTAATTCATTCTACAAAGGTTTTGATTCAGCTTCATCTCCTGCGGGTAGAACGATGATTGATGAAATCATGAATGATTCAACAGTTAGAGCAGGCATCAACGGAACAGTAGATGTTATGGAATCTATGGTTCAAAAAGGAGATGCCGTAGATTTTAGTATTGATAAAGTTAAGGGTGGAACTAATATATTTGATGCAACTAAAATAAGATTTAGTCCAAAAGACACATCAAGTTTTAACATAAATAAATTTATGAGAGAGCTTGGGATTGGAGATGCTACCGATGATGTAGCTAAAGAAAAAATGATATCTATCCTTGGTGGTAGAGCTCAATCTAAAGAATTTGAAAAGTTTTTAACTTACATGAAAGCAATATCGGATACTCCTATTGCTGATACATCTACTTTTATGCAAAGAAGATTACAATTAGGTGGACTTAATTCATTCACAGGAGCTTTAGTTCTTGGAGGTTCTGCAGCTGTTAACCCATTTGCACCAGCACTATTTATATTACTTGGAAGACGTGCAGGTCAAATACTTACAGATCCTATAGCTATGAGAGCTTTTAATGATGCATTAAACCCTGATGAACAAATTAAATTATTAATGGGTCAAAAGGTTGGTAATGGTGTACCAGGAGTTCTAGGTATTGGAAGAAGATACTTTAAAGGTAGAGATATTCAAACAGCAGCTAATATTTTAAAAACACCGAGTGTTGTTGGCAGACTTGGCCTTACACAAAAAAGAGAAGCGTTTGCAAGATTAGTTAATTACTTAAACGAAGGTGATGTTGATATACCTAGAGTAGATCCTAAAACTGTAACACCAGAAGAAATTACTGAAAGAATGGGACAACTAGATGCAAAAGTCCCAGCACCTAACTATAACGAAGATACAATTCCTAAAAACAATTTTGAAGTAATGTTTGCATCCGACTATTCAGGTACTTCAGGTAGCTTACAAACTGATACTAATGCAGTTGAAATGTTATCTACAGCTACACAGAACGAAGCTATGGTTGATACTGAAGAAGCTCCAATCGAAGCTGAAGAAAAAATGATTATGAGTGACTTACAACTTGAAGACCCAATAGCTCAAGCGCCTATAGCACCAGCACCACCGAATACCGGACAAGTAAATGCACAAAATTTCCAAGCTTTGTTTCCTAACGATCCTACAGGAGCTGCAATAGCACAAAGAGGTATGAAGCGTGGCTAAACCATCTGCAACATCTAGAATAGATCACCACGAAAAAATTTGTAGATTAATGCAAAAACAAACCTTTGACCAAATAAAAGAAATAAAAGATAGAATATTAAGATTAGAAAAAATGTTAATGGCAGCAGGCGGTGCGATTATTCTGGCGTTAATAGCAAATATGATGTAACAAGTGTTACATGAAGTTAGTAAAGAAGTATCCTTACAAACATTACAATAGATTCTCAGACACTACAGGACGTAAATATTTAGTAGATAACGTTAAAGTACCAAGCGTTACAACTATACTTGGAGCCACTAAAGATAAACGTTTTCTCGATAACTGGAGACGTAAAGTGGGAAACGCAGAAGCAGACAGAATTATGCAACAAGCATCTTCGATTGGAACAGAGATGCACCAGGTGCTTGAATATCATTTAACAGGACAAGGTTATTACAACGCTACTAAAGAAGGTACAAAACCTAGAATGATGGCTAAAACTATTTTAGATAATATTAAAATAGATGAAGTGTGGGGTAATGAAATAAGTTTAGAGTATGATAATAAATTTGCAGGAACAGCAGATTTATCTTGTGTTGCTTACGGAAAACCAAGCATAGTAGATTGGAAACAATCTAACAGACCTAAAAAAGAAGAGTGGGTTGAAGATTATAAATATCAACTAGGAGCTTATTACTTAGCACATACTAAAAATTACGGGCCAATTGAACAAGGTGTAATATCAATTTGCACCAGAGATCTCATGTATCAAGAATTTAAATTAAATGAATCTGATTTAAAAGAATATGGAGATAAATTTTTAGAAAGAGTAGAGCAGTTTAATAAATTATCACAGCAATAATTAAAATAATTACCACAACAACTATCTTAGTAACTCTTTTATTATGTTTGCGGTGTATTGGGTATCCAAAAATAATCATAATAACCAACTTTTAAGTTCTTCTTCACCTAAAGTTTTAGCAGCAAGCTTCCCTTTACTGGTTAAAGACTTCATGATAGCTTCATCTAATGTACCTCTGGCTACAATATCAATATAAACAACAGTACCTTTTTGGCCCATTCTATGAGCACGGTCTTCTGATTGCATTCGGACTTCTAAGTTATAGCTGTTGCTAAAATAGATAACAGTATTGCAAGCAGTAAGAGTAAGACCAAAACCACCGGTAGTGGGATTGCCAACCAAAAAACGACATTTGTCATCTGTTTGAATACGATCAACAGCATTTTTTCTATCTTCAACACTAATTTCTCCATAAATACTTACTGTAGATTCTGGGCCATACTTGTCTATTAGAAAGTTTTTAATTTCATGAATGTTGTATAAATAATTAGCCCAGATAATAACTTTACCATCAGTTTCCTCTAATGTCTCTTCAAGTGCAGAAAGTTTAGATTTGTGTAACTGTAATATTTTGCCATCATCATTTTTAGTAAAACCATTACATACCTGGTGAAGTTTAATAATTTCTGTAAGTTTGTTAGAAAAAGATATTGTGCTATCTTCTACAACAGCGAGTGCATGAGTTCGAAGTCTTTCATATATTTTTTTACCCTCACCTTCTAATTCTATATATCTCTTAGACCTAACCTTAGGCTTAAGATCTAAACATTGATCCTTACGTATTCTAGTAGCAAAACTCTTCATTTTTTCTTCTAATTCTTCTAATCTTTTGTAGTATTTTGGTACACTTACAAACCTTCCAGAACCTACAGGGATATCTGTCATCTCAGCATATCTGTTTCTAAAGGCAAGGTAGCTATTAAAACCTAATAATTCTGGACTTAAGAATGCACATTGTGTAAATAGATCTAATGGAGATTTTGTTATTGGGGATCCTGTTAGTATACGCTTTATATGGGATAATTTTCCTAATCCTAAAATGTTTTTTGTTCTTTTTGCTGATCGGTTTTTTATTGTGGTTGATTCATCCAATGCTACAAAATTTAACTTATTTTTTTTAAGGTAATCAACACACGCCTCAAATCCCCTTCTAGTTGATAAAGCTTCTACATTAATTAAAAATATTTTAAGATCGGGTGATTCGCTTAATTTAAAATAATCCTTAGGTTTATCTAAATTCCATTTATAAATTGTATATTTTAAAACATCTGGCATATGAGTTTCTATTTCAGATTGCCAATTTGTATAAACAGATTTAGGCGCAATAATTAAAACAGTATTAATTTTTCTTTGTAAATAAAGATAAGCAATATTATCTATGGTTACTTTTGTTTTACCTGTACCCATTTCCATAAAATATGCCCATGAATTTTTTTCTGCTGATTCGGACAAAGCATTTCTCTGGTGCTCGTACGGCTTGGTCTTGTAGGGGTATTTCGACATCTAAAAAGTTTTTATATTTTTTTCTTGCAAAGATCAAATGAATAATTTAAGAGACCTGCAGGAGGAAAAATATGGATATTGAAAAAATGTCAAACATTGACATTAGTCAAGATAGTGTAAAATCTATTACTGACAAATGCAATTCTTTAAATACGTTACGAAAACAAATAGAAAAAGATGAAGAAAGTCTTTCACTTCTTAAGCATAAAGCTAGAGATATGGAAGAGAGAATAATTCCAGAGATGATGCAGGAAGCAGGTGTATCTTTGTTGAAATTAAGTGATGGTTCTACTGTAGAAGTTAAACCATTCTATGCAGCAAAAATTCCTGAATCACGTGTAGAGGAAGCCTTCAGTTGGTTAAGAGGTAAGGGGTTCGAAGATATAATTAAGAACACCGTAACCGCTTCATTTAATAGAGGTCAAGACAACGAAGTCTCTGAATTAATAAAAGTCTGTGAAGACCATGGATTCAATTATAATAAAAAAGAAAAAGTTGAACCTATGACTCTTAAGGCTTTTGTTAAAGAGCAAGTTGAAGGTGGTAAAGAGCTACCTTTTGATTTGTTCGGTGTATACATCGCAAATAAAACGAAAATAACTAACAAATAATAGGAAATAACATGAAGATAAAAGACGAAAAATCGAACGAAGTATCGATTAAAAAAGAGGCCGGTGCAATTGCAGCTATTGATTTAGAGCAATTTGCCGATGAAGGATTTGATAACGTAGACTCAAATAGTTTAGCGTTACCATTTCTTAAAGTTCTAGGTCAACTATCTCCACAAGTAACACAAGGTGATAGTCAGTATAATGCTGATGCTAGACCTGGAATGATCTACAACACTGTTACTAATGAGTTATATAATGGCGCAGATGGTATGGATGTCATACCTTGCTTTTATAAATTAGAGTACATTGAATGGA
>VMHT01035626.1_pt1 | contig 33593 bp, 48 predicted proteins | sample 4693611 | NCBI WGS metagenome assembly VMHT01 (sample SAMN12280063, study PRJNA550983) | marine metagenome | isolation source: seawater sampled from same location over 5 years 0.02-0.2 micron viral filtrate | place: USA: collected off the coast of southern California halfway between the port... ...
CCAAAAGGTTGATTCCATTTCATATAACATTTTTACATATTCATTATCTAATTGTATTTCACACCATTCGTATCTCATATTACCAAAAATTACTGAGAGGTACGCTCTATCCATCATTGCAACTTGCATATAATGTTGTAGCTGAGGCATATATTTTCGTATAACATTTTCTAAAGTGTTGTTGGCATTGGTATGCTTACACTCTAGGACACAAAATTTGTCACTAACATTTGCTATACCATCAAGACTAGCGTGCCGGAATCCATCTGTGAAATCGTGTTGCACCCTATGTGATAATAGTTTATGTCCTGTTTCCTGCCAAAACCAATGCTTGTTAAGTTTTTCTGTAACAATGCCGATCTGAACAGGTAACACCCGATCTAAGTTAGCAGGTTCTTGACGCCCTGTCTTCTCTAGCCAGAGTGTGTGCCAATCACCTTCCATAATGCGTGTAGCATCTGAACCACCAATAGTTTTAGGTCGTTCTACTTTTTTCTTTGGTTGCATATTATACTCCTTTCGTATCTATTTTATAGCACTCTTGTACTATATTTGCAAACCTTCTTGTTTTTAAATAAGTATTTTCTATGAACAACATTCCGTGTTCGTAAGGTGGTTCATAGATAGCTAGAAAGTCTGCAGGTACAGGCAATCTTCTATACTTATAGGTTTTTATTAATTCCAATGTATATTCTTCAATAACACATTGGGGATACTTGGCTAAGATTTGTCCATACATCTTAAGCCCAAGTTCGTTAGGCACATCACACCCGAAAGTTGATGCACACATTTCTATTGCTGTGCCAATATATTTAGGATCTGCAGGTAACATCATATGTTGACAAATTTTCAATGTTCTGCGTAGACGATCTAAATATTGTACTGCTTTGTTTTCTGTAGATATATACTCATCTACTTGGCTCTCTTTGATTGCTGATAGCAAAGACATTGTTGATTCGTTCACGGCGTTCTTCAGTACCTTCGGAGGTTTGAGTTGTATTGGTCGTGAATTTTTTGGCACGGAGTAACCAAGATCGGAAAGCGTATTGCCAATCTGATTTAACTGTTCCACCTGCCCGATAATGGTTGATAAAGATTTTAAGTTCGTTGTCATAATTATACCTTTCTCCAAACTCTGATATGATCCATTGCTTAGTATCGTAACTAGGAACAAACGACTTTGGTATTTGTTGTTGATGAACATTAAGAATAAGATTGAAACCGAGTACACTACACCAATTAATAAAGTTAATCATACTTGGTTGTTTCTTTCCACATTCCCATAATGAAACAAGGCTATCCGATACACCAATCTTTTCAGATACTTCTTGAGATGATATACCAAGATGTTGCCGCCTTGTCTGTAGGTCTTGCAATATAACTTTATACATATTTACTGAGCAGTATTTCACACTCGGAATATGATAAGTCATCAGCACAACTTTGTCTAACCTCGAGGAACTTTGTATTTTTAAATCGTGGTAAAGACAAGAGAAGCCTTGCATAAAAAGGTTTGTGGTTGTTATTTATCTTGAACTGTTTATCAGTAGTATCAATTATAGTTTCCCAACGAACACGATTAATAAGCATTTCACTTGATAATCTTTTATGTCCAAGCTGAGCCATATCTGTAGCAAACGATAGGTACAGATCCCAAACTCTTGGGTTATCAAGGTGAAAGTCAATAAACTCACACGTGTTAGTTGATTTGCCAAACTTTAATGTTTGACGGTCAAAATGCATATCCATAATTTACTCCTTTGTTTAATGGATTAATGTGGGCGTTTGCTCATAACTAGGTACGCCCAAACCTAATCAATATAAGGTACAACAATAAACCTTACAGTTGATTCTATATATGTTCAGACCAATATTCATTCCATAACTCTTGAGTTACATCTTGAAATTGTTTGTCTGTTAATTTATTTAATAGTGGTTTTACAGCAAATCTAAACTCATTAATGCATTCAGATTCACCTAGTCTTGCTGTAACTTCGGTGTCATTATATTCCATAACATCTTCCTTTCGTACTACTATTATACTATTTATATTCTACTATGCAACAAGTTCTTGCCATTGTTTTGAACCAAGTGCTTTAGCTACTTCATCTTCTCTGCGTTTACGAATAGCGTGTCCACGTTCTCCGTCAGTATGAGTAGACCAATAAGTAAGAGCATTGTATAACGCCCATTTAGTTCTACCAAGTGTTCGTGTCTCACGATCAAAACCTGCAAGTAATGTTTCAGTTCTTGTTACATTGAATGGTATTGAGTTAGAAGAACGCTTGAATGTTTTAGCTACAGTTTGTTCTAAAAATCTTTGCACAGAATGTGGATGTAACTTGATATGTGCCCATTGAGCATAGTCCATACTAGAGTCCATAAAGAAATCAACACCTGTCTTTACACGATCTGTAATACTTTGAATGTTTACATTTGTTGTATGTTTGAATCGTAAAGTAGAAGCATTGACAGGTGTAGTACAACCATTCATACACCATAAGCGTAAGCCATCACATATTGTAGCAAATGCCCACGATTGGTCATATGAATTGAAGAAGTTGATACGAAATTTTATGATATCATCTTTCTGTGGTTTAACTACCAAATCATTGAAGGTAACAGACCCACGCATTTTCGCACCTGCCTCGTGCACTTGTATCTTAGTGCTGTAGTTAGTGAAGCCTGTCTTTTCAACACCCTCCATTACTCTATCTACAACATCTTTGTGTGATATTGGTTTGTATTTACTTCCGTGAATACCAAGAACTTGTCCGGTATCAGTACGCACACAGGCTCTTGCCATATCAGTTGGAACAGCATAGTTCTGATTACCAAAATTATCTGTCCTGTTTAGTGCTTCAAGCTCCACCATTTCTGTTGGAAACTCGTAGTCTTTTAATACATCTAACATAATTACTCCTTTGTTTTTTATTAGATTTATATTATTATATTACATCATACTTTTCCTTTCGTAAAAGATCAGCTAGTCCCTTTGCTTGTTCTTTAAGTATGACGAGAGAAGTGGTGATGTGTTCAAAATTACTTTGCGAAAGCTGTTTACTCTCGCATGAATCCAACGCCACTTCGATTGCACCTATACATTTGTTGATTACTTTCATTTCGTATTCACATTTGATTAGGTACTGCAATGAGTAGAGTTCCATATTATCCTCCCACTCATAGCGTTCTTCAAGTGCTTCTATAGCCAATACATATCACCTCCTTTATGCTGTGTATTGTTACTTAGCAATTTTTTCTAGTTCATCTACAGCGTGAGCAATTTCTTTCATACGCTCTTCGTACTCAGGTGCATACAACTTGTTTTCTATTTCAAGTAAGCATACGTGTGTTAAGTGCTCCATCACACCATAGTAATGCATAGCCAAATGAAACTTATTATGAGATATTAGATCGTCAGAATATTTTGATTGTATGACATCTTGATATTCATTTGACATAGTTCTAAATGTGTTTACACGATTGAGTTCGTGCATTCTACGTTGGTGAACTTCAGCTTCATAATGATGTTGTTGTTCATCTGTTTTTAGATATTTAGACATAATTACTCCTTTGTTTATTGTCTATTACTGATTACACATACAATGCAACCATATGACTACACTTTTGGGGAAGGAAATCTTGTATAGTCATATGGATACATAATGAGGAATAGTGATGATAGTGCATAGTGTTTTAATTTTGGGATAGCGATACCAAAAAATCCACTACTTGAAGATTGTTACTGACGTAAGCGCCAATAACAATATTCTATGAGTAACCAACAATCAACAATCCATACACAACATAACATTAAGGATAAACCATTAAAGGTTGGAAGATAATATACTGCAAATGGAATTAAGATTAGATGTAGTAGCAATGTAATGATGATAGTTTTATTCATAATGTTCTCCAATAAAGTTAGCGGAACGAAGTGTAGCGAAAAAAAAATTTTTTTATACAAAAAAAAAGGAGACTGTTACCAATCTCCCTTTTAGCTGACTCGATGCCGATTTTTGTTTTAAGTTTATATATCGAAGTTTACTATTTTTTTATATTCTTTATCCAGTTCTTTTTCTTCGGCAACAACTTGCTCGGGTGTCTTATCCTTAGAAACAGAATTTTTTTGGATATGTAAGTTTTCAATACAGCTTTCGACTGCGTGAGTCATTAGCTGATCAATCAATGTAAGATCAATAGAATTGTTTATATTCCATTTATAATTCTTACAAGCGACGAGATATTCATTTTCACCTTTTTCATCTGTTGAAAACGATGGATCAGAATTACCTCTTACTTTTTCCCAATACAATGTTTTTTTATTGGAATTTCTTAAAGCACCAAGAACAAGATTGCCCAAACCTGCACAAGCACTATGTGAAGTTGACCAATTTTTATTCTTAGTTGATGGCGTAAGTTGAAATAATAAATCAACTAATGGTCTAACAGCCTTTACAGTTTCTTCAAACTGTTCTGGAGTGTAAACGATTTTTTTATATTTAAATAGTTGTTTTGTCATTTTATTTTATCCTACGACATCAAGTCATTTTCACTCACCCTCCAGCGAAATTTCCCTGAGGGGGGTGAGCGATAGTTGGCTATTTTGTTTTCTAAATCTGTTCAACAACAATCGTGAGTTTCGCGAATGAATGACTTACCCACCTACTTGGGGGGAAGGCAGAAGGACTATTGTTGTTGAGGGCCGTCTGCCCTTGAAAGACAAATGTGCGAAGCACCGAAATGACTACAGATTTGGAAAATAAAATAGCTTACGATAGCCACCACCCTTAGGTAAATTTCTATTACATATCATTTCTTTGTCCGTTAAAGGCTTATGGGGAGGTGTGGAGCTTTTGAAGAAAAAGGCTTCCACATATAAAGGGCGGCGTACGGGGTCGCAACCCCCGTAAAATTATAAACAATTATATAATAAAGAGTATGTAAGTGGTTGTTAGAAAAGATTTGTTTTTCACAAATCTTACCACTTGTGGTTTTTCTAACAATCCCGTCATACGCAATTAGGTATGTTGACTTTTTTAACAGCACCTGATATATGAAGAGTATGTCCGTTGCAATCAAAGAAAGCAATAAGATTACTCCCAGAGCAAGGAAACTTGTGGATACACTCGTAGCTACAGGATGTACAATTACAGAAGCCTCCAAAGTTGCAGGATACAAAGGAAATTCATCAAGAGTAAGTGCAAGCCGTATGCTACGAAATCCAGAAGTACAGAAGTATATGTTTGAACAAATCACTCACAACTTAGGAATGAGTGCAGTTAAGGCTCAATCAAGGTTGCTTGATCTATGTACATCAGCTAAGAGTGAGTATGTACAACTAGAAGCAAGTAAAGATATCCTTGATCGTGCAGGATTCAAAGCACCAGATAAACATCAGCATATGGTCAAGGGTGATTTTAGTATTAATATAGACTTGAAGTAAATCACTTGAATCATTGCTTTAGCTGATTCATATAAAGGGGATTTTTTGGTATCGCTATTCCAAACCTGTAGCCGAACTTTTTCGGACACAGTCTATTAACAATAGGCGTCCGAAAAAACTGAGGCTGACATATACAGTAAGGGTTACTCACTCGTTAGAATCGTTTAAGGTTCGATGTCGCTATTGTAATTTTTTTTTTTTTCTGTTAAGGTTCTGTTATGATAACATATCTAATAGTAACTACTTTGATCTGGGTATTGTTTTAGTGCCCTCTCCTGCGTGGCAAAGAAAGGCAGGTAAGAATCCTAAAGGTGGATTGAATGCAAAGGGTCGTGCTTCTTATAAAGCACAAACGGGTGGTACATTAAAAGCACCTGTTAAGTCTGGCGATAATCCACGAAGAGCATCTTTTTTAGCACGGATGGGTAATATGCCCGGACCTGAGAGAGATAGTAAAGGAAGACCTACTCGTTTACTTTTGTCATTAAGAGCGTGGGGTGCCTCGAGTAAAGCAGATGCTCGTACAAAAGCTAAAGCAATGTCTATACGATTAAAAAATAAAAAAAAGAAAGGTAAGAAATAATGCCCGGATATAAAATGCCAAAACCAATGAAAAAGAAAAAGAAGAAGAAGTAATGAAAGGCGTACCTCATTACACCAAAGATGGTAAAGAACATAAGGGTGGAACTCATAAGATGCCTGATGGTTCTTTACACTCTGGCAAGACACACTCTTCTTCTAGTAAAAAATTATTTCATCTAAAAGAACTGCCGCCAAAAGTTAAAAGAAAAGTCCTTATGTTGACAAAAAAGAAAAAGAAAGGATAATAACTCTATGGCTAGTTATTCACAAATGTCTTATTCAGAAGCACTGCGTAAAGAACCTACGAACTATAAACTACGTGCTATGGGTAAAAGAAAGTATGATCTTAAATATAAAAAAGATGAAAATGGTAAAACAAAAGTTAAGATTAGTACAAAAGATGATCCTAAAAAATATCCATCTTATTCAGAACAAGCTAAAGGAAAAGGAAAGTCTTCTTCCAAATCATTACTTAATCGCAAAGGTTCTGGAACACAACAAACTAATTATGATGATATAAGAAAACCCGGACAAGTAGGCACACCTTCAGGAGAAAAAGCACGAGAAAGTCAATCAAGAGATGCTAGAAAAGGTGGTGATAATACAGCATTGAAAGTTGTAGGTGGAGCGGCACTTGCAGGTTCAATAGCAAAAATTGTAACAGATGCACAAAAAGTTGGTAAAAAAACTGCTATTGAAGATAAAAGAAAAAAACTAGCTATTACAGATCGCTCTAAAACGATGAATGTAGATAAAGAAGGAAATGTCAAACAAGGAAGTAATGAGCAATCAAAACCTAAAGATTCTAAAAAAACAAAGGCAAAAAGAATAGCTAAAAAAATAAAAGACAAAGCAAAAACTGTTGGTAAAACTGTTTTATCTAAAGCAAAAAAAGCAGGTAGAGTTGGTAAAACTTTATTAAAAGGCGGATTAAAAAGAGTACCACTTGTTGGTAATCTAATGTCAAGAAACCTTAAAGCATCAGCACTAGAGGACTTATCAGTAGCACAACTTAAAAAGATGGGAATGTCAGATGCCCAAATCAAAAAACTAAAAGGTCAATAACCTAACAATGCCAAAAGATAACAAAGTTCTTGCACGCAATAAAAAACTTGCCGAAACTATGGTACGTACTGAAAAAGCAGACCTTGAATTACATAGAATGAAACAAATAAAAGAATATGCAGAATACAAAGTAATGAAAGGTCATTCGAAAGAAACTGCAATGAAAATGGCAAAAGCACATATTCTAAATAACAATGACTAGAGATTATAAGAAGGAGTATGAAAAATTCCAATCTTCTACTTCGTCAAAAAAAGATCGTGCAAAAAGAAATAAACTACGCAGACTTTATCTTAAACTAAAAAAAGTACAAAAAGGTGATAATAAAGATATAGATCATAAAGATGGCAACCCTCAAAATAATTCAAAAAAAAATATACAAGTAGTAAGTAGATCAACAAATAGGGCAAAAAGATGAGTTCAGCAAAAAAAAAAAATCCCTCTCTATGGAAAAGAATAGTTGCTCGAGTGAAAGCACAAGCATCACACGGAACGGCGGCAGGTCAATGGTCAGGCAGAAAAGCACAAGCGGCAGTCAAAGCATACAAGAAAGCAGGAGGAGGCTACGTGGGGTCCAAAAACTCCAAAAACTCTTTATCTAAATGGTCTAAACAAAAATGGCGTACAAAGTCAGGAAAAAAATCATCAGAAACGGGAGAACGTTATTTACCATCCAAAGCTATTAAAAATCTATCAGCGAAAGAATATGCACAAACGTCAGCTAAGAAACGTAAAGATAAAGCTAGTGGAAAGCAATTTAGTAAACAACCTAAATCAATCGCAAGAAAAGTAAGGAGATTTAGAAAAGTATGACAATATTTACCAAATATAGTATTAGAGAAATAGACACACTACGAACTGTAGTTAAATCACAACATATGAAACATTATCCGAAAGAGATGGTAACAAACTATGAAGCTGATAGAATAATAGAATCTCTATCAGAACAAGCTAGAGAAAAACTATATGAACTAGCAGTAAATTATGGCATCACTAAATTATAAACCTGATGGACAGGTATTAAAAAATTTTCTTAAAGATGATACTTTTTTTAGAGGAGTGCGAGGACCGGTAGGTTCTGGCAAATCAGTAGCTTGTTGTATTGAAATAATAAAACGAGCTATATCTCAAAAACCAAATGACGAGGGCATACGAAAAACACGTTGGGCAGTTATTCGTAATACTAATCCACAGCTTAAAACAACAACAATTAAGACTTGGTTGGATTGGTTTCCGGAAGAAGATTGGGGAAACTTTACGTGGAGTGTACCTTACACACATAAATTAAAAAAAGGAGATATAGATTGTGAGGTAATCTTTTTGGCTCTTGATAGACCTGAAGATGTAAAAAAATTGTTATCTCTGGAATTGACAGGAGTGTGGATTAATGAGGCACGAGAAATTCCTAAAAGTATTGTTGATGCTTGTTCTATGCGTGTGGGTCGTTTTCCTTCTATGCGTGATGGTGGTCCGACATGGTATGGTGTTGTTTGCGATACCAACCCACCAGATACAGATCATTGGTGGGCAATTATGGCAGGTGAAACTGTTATACCTGATTACATAAGTAAACAAGAAGCAAAAATGCTTATCAAACCAGATAATTGGAAATTTTTTAATCAACCACCTGCTATGGAAGAAATTAAAGACAAGAACAATCAGGTGGTTGAATATAAAAAGTATAATCTATCTGAGAATAAAAACAATCTTACTGAAAACTATTATAGTAATATTATAAGGGGTAAAACTAAATCGTGGATAGATGTATATGTTTTAAACAAACTGGGACAAGTAGAAGATGGTAAACCTGTATATGAAGCATTTAGACAGGATGTACACGTTGCAACAGGTGAATTAGCTATAGCTGAAACATTACCTATCTATATGGGTATAGATTTTGGTTTGACACCTGCGTGTGTGTTTGCACAAAAAATAAGAACACGTTGGATTGTATTAGAAGAGTTAGTGGCGGAAGATATGGGTATTGTAAAATTTTCCGACTTAATGAAACAATCAATGGCAAAATATTTACCAAGACCATTTCATATATTTGGAGATCCTGCAGGAGATCATAGAGTACAAACAGATGAAAATACCCCATTTCAAATACTGCGAGGTAAAGGAATAACTGCACGCCCTGCACCAAGTAATGATGTACTTATACGATTAGAAAGTGTTAATGCTACATTAACACGAATGGTAGATGGCGAATCAGGTATTCTTATAGATAAAAGTTGTATTAATTTAATTAGAGGTTTTGCAGGTGGGTATCATTACAGAAGACTGCAAGTTTCTGGAGAACGCTATGATGAACGCCCAAATAAAAATAGATTTTCACATATACACGATGCATTGCAATATTTATTATTAGGAGCAGGAGAAGGCAGGTCGTTGACGATTGGAGCAAAATATAGTAAACCTATAATAGCTAAACGTAATTTTGATGTTTTTAATGTTAAACCTAAAAACATCTATGAAAGAAGGAGGTAACTATGTGCGGAGGAGGAGGAGGATACAAACCACCACCACCACCACCACCTAGTCCTTATGAAAAAACCTTAAGGCAACAAAGGAGAGAAGCTCGTGCAGACGCTTTGGCAGAAAAAGCTAAGTTAAAAGATGAGCAGTATCAACAATCTGTTGCTGATCTTTCAGGTAAAAGAGGCAGACGTTCTTTATTATCTGGTAGAAAAGGTGGACAAGGATTTATGGTACAAGGTGATATTCAAACTAAGAATACTCTCGGAGTATAAATGGTTGTAGATGTTAAGCCACAAGTAACTATAGATTATAGTGAATCTAAAGTTAAACAGCTGTTATCACGCTATAGAAAAGCTAAAGCTGTTAAAGACCAATGGACTCCTATTTTTGAAGATTGTTACGAATATGCTATGCCACAAAGAGAATCTTTCTATTCAGAAAGTATTGCAAAAAGAAGAAGTGAATCTATTTTTGATGAAACAGCTGTCGTAGGCGTGCAAGAGTTTGCATCTCGTTTACAAGCAGGCATTGTGCCAAACTATGCAAGGTGGGCAGATTTAACTTCAGGTACAGAAATACCAAAAGAACAACAAAAAGAAGTTAATGAAAACTTAGATCAAGTAACTGAATATATATTTGAGATATTACAAAACTCTAATTTTTCACAAGAAGTGCATGAAACGTTTTTAGATTGTGCAGTAGGCACAGGAGTATTGCTTGTTGAAGAAGGTGATGCTGTACAACCTATTAGATTTAGATCAATTCCTTTACCACAGGTATTATTAGATTCTGGATATGATGATAAGATAGATCATATTTTTAGAGAAAGATATATAAAGTTTAAACAAATAATGGTTGCATATCCTAATGCTAAACTACCTGAAAAAATGGTGCAGGAGATGAGCAAAAATCCAGATCAAGATTGTAAAATAATTGAAGTAGTATATAGAAACTACGAAAATAAAAAACAAGAAGAATATACATATTGTGTTATATCTGAAATTTATGATGCAGAATTATTTTCAGATACCTTTAAAGGTATTGGTTCTAATCCATTTATTGTATATAGATGGAGTAAATGTGCAGGAGAAGTCTATGGTCGTGGACCACTTCAATTAGCTTTGCCTGCAATTAAAACAGCAAATTTAGTTATAGAACTAATATTAGAAAATGCACAAATGGCAATTTCTGGTATGTACCAAGTAGAAGATGATGGTGTAATTAATGTAGATAATATACAATTAATACCCGGAACAATTATTCCCAAAGCCGTAGGTAGTAGTGGTTTAACACCTGTCGCACCTGCAGGAAACTTTCAAGTATCTGATTTAGTGATAAGAGATATGCGAACTAATATTAAAAAAGCCCTGTATAATGATATGTTAGGTAATCCTAATGAGAAGACACCGATGTCTGCAACAGAAGTAGCAGAACGTATGGCTGACCTGTCTCGTCAAATAGGTGCGGCATTTGGTAGATTACAAGCAGAACTTGTAAATCCTGTATTACAACGAGTTATTTACATTCTAAAAAAACAAGGACGAATCAATATACCTACTGTTAATGGTAGAGAAATAAAAATACGTTCATCTTCGCCACTTGCACAAGCACAACAACAACAAGATGTTGCAACTATTGATAGATTTGTTGCAATGTTACAAGGTAGAGTAGGCCCACAGATTACAAACTTATTAATTAAACAACAAGATATGGCTAAGTTTATTGCTAAAAAATTAGGTGTTCCAGAAGAATTAATTAGATCAGATGAAGAGATGATTGAAGCAGGACAACAGTTACAACAGATGGGTGCTAATATGCAACAAGGCGGAGTTGATCCAAAACAAGCAACAGATATTGCAAAATCATTTACAGGGTGATATAAAAGTAGAATGAAAACAAAACCTAATCGTATAGTAGGATTAGATAATTTTGAACGAAGTCCTGACGAAGAAACCCGTCTTAATTTTATCTTTGAAAGTGTGTTTAAAGCTGATGCAGGAGCAGAGGTTCTTAAATACCTACGCCAAATAACTATAGAAGCAGTAGCAGGTTCAGAAATATCTGATAATCAGTTACGTCATATAGAAGGTCAACGCTATATTGTAGGTTTAATACAACGAAGACTTAATAAAGGTAGAAGTCAAAATATTATAAAGGAGAAACAAAATGTCAGATAATGCTGAAGAATTACAAGAACCCGTACCTGAAAACATTACACAAGATCCACAACCAGATCCGCAATCTATTGAGGGTAATGTTCCACGTGAAACAATTACACAAGAAAGACCTGAAAACATACCAGACAAGTTTTGGAATGCTGAAACGGGAGAGATACGTACAGATGAATTATTAAAATCTAATGCTCATCTTGAACAGTTTGTTGGTGGAAAAAAAGAAGAACTGAGAGAAGAAATAATAAACGAGTTATCATCAGAAGCAGAGTCTGAAATGCCAGAAGAATATACTTTACCTTCATTACCAGAAACTGTAACAGAAGAAGATGTGGCAGATAATCCATTATTTGATTGGTGGGTCGATCATTGTAAAGCAAATGCATATGACCAAGAAATGTTTGAAGATGGTATAAATTCATTTATTACTGCACAAGGAGAATATGCGCCAAATCTTGAAGCAGAATCAGAAAAGTTAGGAGAAAATGCACAAGCTAGATTAGATGCTGTAGATTCGTTTACACAAAACTATTTTGCACCAGATGACTACGAGTATATACAAACAACTCTTGGTCAGTCGGCACAAGGCATTGAGATACTTGAGCGTGTTATGGAACTGCAAAATCAGAACATATCAAGAGCACCTACTGAACCTGCTAATCGTATGACAATAGAAGATGTTCGCTCTATGATGAAAGATCCAAGATACTTTGATCCAAAAGAACGAGATGAAGCTTTTGTAAAACGTGTCGATGATGCATTTCAAAGATTGTATAGATAATGTATATGGACATAGCAGTTCCTGACGATTGTTTTGAACTTGCTCCAAAAATAAAACAAACAGACAAGTATGAACTTGCTGTAATGGGCAAAGATCCTCTTTGGGTTTTATTGTATCCATTTAGAATTAATAGAAAAAATGTACATACCTTTGGTGTTTATAAAGATGATGGCACAATAGTAGCTATGTTTGGTGGATGTGGTTCACACTCTAATCCAAAAAAAGGAACAGCTTGGTGGCTAAGTACACACGAACCCTTTGAGAGTTATCACTATATGCGACACCAAAAACGTGTGTTTCAATGGCTTGCTAGTCATTATTCATTTATGTGGAATGTGGCTACTGAAGAGCAAATAACAACTCTGCGGTGGGTAGAATATATGGGGTTTACAATTTCTAAACGTCCGATACTTGTCAAGAACGTAAAAATGAAGTATTTTAGTATTGAACCGAAAGGTTTTAAAGGTGAACCCATAGATAATGTGTGTGGCCCTCGTTGGATAACCCGATATCAGAAATCTGCGGACAATTCATAAACTGTAATATTAACTTTATAGGAGATAGTTATGGCAACTTCCATTACTACTGCCTTTATTAAGCAGTTTGAATCAGAAGTCCATATGGCATACCAACGTATGGGTTCTAAACTGAGAAATACAGTAAGACAGCTTAACAATGTAAAAGGCAATCAAGCGAGATTCCAAAAGGTGGGCAAAGGTTCTGCGACTGAAAAGTCAAGGCACGCTAATGTTCCAACTATGGAAATCACGCACAATACAGTTGATGTAACTCTATCAGATTTCTATGCGGCAGATTATGTCGATAGACTAGATGAGTTGAAAACTAACATTGATGAAAGACAAGTTCTTTCTCAATCAGCGGCCGCCGCTCTAGGTAGAAAAACAGATCAATTAGTTATTGATGTGTTAGATGCGGGGTCTAATAGTAACAATGTCGTACACGGCTCTGCAGGTCTTACACTTGCAAAGGCGTTAACAGTTTACGAAGCATTTGGTGAAGCAGATGTTCCTGATGATGGACAAAGATACTTTGTTGTATCTCCTGCAGGTTGGTCTGACTTACTTGGTATTGATCAATTTTCAAGATCAAACTATGTTGGCGAATCAGAATTACCATATGCAGGTGGCTTGACAGCAAAAAGATGGCTAGGATTTATGTGGTTTACATTCTCTGGTTTATCTATTTCTAGTACAACTAGAGATTGTCATGCTTGGCACAGATCATCAGTTGGTCTTGCTATGGGTTCTGATATCAGAACAGAAGTAAACTATATCCCTGAAAAGGTCAGTAATCTAATCACTTCATATATGTCTATGGGTGCTACGATGATTGACAATGATGGTGCGATAGAATGTCAAATAACAGAATAGGAGAAAACTAATGGCTTTTACTCAAGCAAACTTAAAAAAGATTGCAGGTGGTGGAGATCAAAATGTATTTCTCTACAACTCTGCAGATGCTATAGGTACTATTGTAGGATCTGGATATTTTAACAATGCTACTAATCAACTTCATCAGAATGATGTAATCATTGCTGTTGGAGCTACAGGTGGCACAAGAACAGTAGATGTTGTTGTTGTATCAAGTGCAACGGCGGCGGCTACTGTAACCACTATTAATGGTACATAGGGTATTGGGGGAGACAACTCCCCCGATATTTAAATTATGGTAAGTAAAATAGATATATGTAATCAAGGTTTAGTTTTAATAGGTGCAAATACTATTGCATCATTTACTGATAATACAGTTGAAAGTAAGGTTGCAAATCAATTATATGAAACAACATTGCGAGCATTACTTACAAAAGCACGATGGCGATTTGCAACAAAACAACAACAACTTTCAAAACTTTCTATAGATCCTTTAGATAAATGGGATTCAGCATATCAAATTCCGAATGATGCTATTCTTATACATACAGTTACAGTATCAGATAATGTTATAGTTTTTGATAGATATGGTGAAGAGTTATTTACAAATACAAGTTCAAGTGATGTTGTAGTATGTCATTATACATATCAGCCACACGAAGCAGAGTTTCCAGATTATTTTACGCAATCTGTTGTATTTGAACTTGCTAGTTTATTTGCAGGAGCAATAGCAAGAAATGATCAATTATCACTTTTATACGAAAAAAGAGCAAGACAACAATTAGTAGTTGCTCGAAGTATGGAATCACAAACACAAACTACAAGAAAACTTAATACAAGTTTATTAATTGAAGTTAGAAACAGAGGTACTGCAAATGGTATAAGGGCAAGTGTACCAAGTAGTAGTAGTTGATGAATGGCAACACAGAGAGTACACCAGAATAGTTTTACTCGTGGCGAAGTAGACGAAACCCTTATAGCACGAACTGATCTTGGTGCATTTCAACAAGCATTAAAAAGAGCAAGAAATGTTTTTTGTCTTAACCAAGGCCCGATAGAAAGAAGACAAGGCACATTATTTAGATATGATTTAGGAGCACAAACTAGAATAGAGCCATTTATATTTAACGAAAATCAAGAATATATATTAGGATTTCAAAATACAAAACTATTAATATTTAGTACAGCAGGTGTATTACTGCAAACTATAACAGGTTGTTCTTGGGTGACAGCAGAGTTATTTGAACTTACATATACACAACAAGCTGATACAATGATTATTACACATAAAAATTTTGCACCAACAATTATAAAAAGAACAGGAGCAACTACATTTACTAAAGAAGATTTTGCTTTTAAAACTTCAACAAATAGTGAAAAAATATTTCAACCTTATTTTAAGTTTGCAGATGATGATATTACTATTGATATAGATTCTACTGCAAAAAGTGCAGATGATATTACTGCAGAAAATATATTAACAGGAACTACATATGTAATTAAAACTGTAGGCACAACAGATTTTACAGCTTTAGGTGCCGCATCTAATACTGTAGGTGTACAATTTACATCTACAGCAGATGGTACTTCATCAAGTGGTACAGGTACAGTTGATTCATATGTTATAGTTACAGCAAGTAGTGCATATTGGACATCAAGTTATGTAAATAAAACTATACGATATCACGGCATAGAAATATTATTAGATACATATACATCGACAACAGTTATGCGAGGAAGATTACAAGCAGATGTTAAGATTGAGCTTGATGATGATCCATTTAAAACAGAAGAAGGAGATAGCACAGTAACTGTTTTGCATCCACAACATGGGTTTACAAGTAGTGCTACAATAGAAGTAGAGGGTGCTGAAGCTATTTTAAATGAAGATGGTAATGGAATAACAGCGGCAAATTTAAATGGTAGCAAAACAATAACAGTATTGGATGACGATAGATATACATTTGAAGCTGACTCTAGTGATACAGGAGGAGATTCTGGAGATGGTGGTGGAACAAGCGTAAAAATTATTGCTCATCCACCAACACGAGCGTGGGACGAACAGGTCTATAGTAATATTAACGGCTTCCCAACAACTTGTAAGTTTCATCAACAAAGATTATTTTTTGCAGGAGGAGCAATAAGTGATTTTATAGCAAGTAGTAAAGTAGCTGACTTCTTTAATTTTGATGTAGGTGAGGGTGAAGATACAGACTCAATACAAATATCTATATCATCAGATCAAATAAATGAAATAAGACATATTATTGCAGGTAAACATTTAGAAATATTTACAAGCACAGGTGAGTTTTATTTAAAACCACAGACAGGAAGACCACTAACGCCTGCCGATTTACGAATAGAAAGACAAAGTAGTTTAGGTTGTACACAAACGTGTATGCCACGATTGTTTGATGGAGCGGCAATATTTATACAACCTAATGGAAAAACTGTTAGAGAGTTTTTTTACAATACAGCAACAGAAGATTATGTACCTACTGTTATTACTTTTCTTTCACCACAAGCGGTATCAAATCCAACAGATACAGGTATTATAAAATCAACAGGTAAGAAAACAGAACAGATGATTATATTTGCTAATGACAATGGAACTCTTGGTGTTTTTTCTGCGCAAAGACAAGAAAAACTAGCAGGATGGGTAGTATGGGAAACTGATGGAAATTTTGAATCAACAGCCGGAACAACATCATTTTTGTATGTTGTTGTAAAAAGAACGATTGATGGTGCAACAAAATATTATCTAGAGCAAATAGCTAATTCACAATATGCTTTGCCTACAGATTGCTCTGTAAGTAAAACTATAAGTGCTTCTTATCAACCACACGGAACAGTATTGGTTAATGGTGCTGTTACATCATCAAAACAACTTACCTTAGATGGATTTAATAATGCACCAACATCTGGCGAAAAAATTAAAATAGCATCAGGATCAACAGAATATACTATACAAAGTGTAAATGCTACAGGTGTGTCAGGAGAATATATAGTTATTATTGATCAATCTGTATCAGCATCTGATAATGCAACTATAGAGTTTACGACAAGTAGAGTATTTACAGGACTAGATACAAATCCAGATTTAACAGCAAAAACAGTGCATGCTACATCAGGATCAAATGAAGACGACAATATTAGGTATTATGGCTCATCAATAGTAAGTGCAAGTGGTGTAGCAAACTTTGACTTACCTGCAAGTGCTTGTGATATAGGATTAACATATACAGTAGAAATAGAAACATTACCAATGGATTCAGTCCAACCTGTAAGAGGTTTAGGATCTACCTATGGTTTACCTAGAAAAATAGGTAAAACTATATTAGAATTATCGAAAACATATAATTTACAAGTAAATGGAAATGATGTATTGCTTAATGATAATGGATTACAAATGATAGGATTTACAGGTAAGAAAGATATACATACACTTGGGTATTCACAAACACCCAATGTTACAATTTCACAAACTGTTCCTGTACCTATGCGTATTGTAGCAATAACTTCGGAGGTATATTACTAATGTGTGGTGCAATACTAGGTTTTTTTGGCAACTTATTTAGTGATGAATCTAAATATATAAAGGCTCAAATGGAAATGGAGCAACGTATGGCTATGGAAAAGAAAAAGCAATACGAAGAACAATCAAAAGCAGAAATGTTAGCGGCACAACAAAGAGCAAATGATATTAAAGAGCAAGCACAAAAACTTAAAAAAAAAAACTTAGCAGCATTTAGTGCTAGTGGTGTAGAAATAAATTCACCAAGTTATGGTGCGTTTTTACAAGCAAATAAAAAAGCAACAAGTAAAGATGTAAATAATGCTAGACTAATGGGAATGGAACGGGCTAATAATGCTATGCTTGGAGCAAGACAAGCTGTTATGGAAGGACAAGCGGCAGGAATAAGAGGGCAAGCACAATTATCAGCAAGACGAACAAGACTATGGGCATCAGCAGGAGATGCAGTTGGTGAAGCAATAGGACTTGGATTTAAGATAGCGGACTTGTAAATATGGCTGAAGAATATAAAAGACAGATACAATATGCACCACAAATTAGAGTTGTTGATCAATCAGGTGGTAGAGCAATATCACGAGCATTTGGACAAGCGGCAGAACTTGAAAAGGATGCTGAAGCTAAACTTGTGCAAAGTATAGCAGGTGTTGGTAAAGAAGTTGATAAGGCAAGAGCAAAGTCTGCTATAGATGATTTTGCTGTTGAATTTGAAGAAGTAGAGATACAAGATGATGATGGTAAAATTCAAAATATAAAAAGACCAAAACCAATAAACAGACCACTTTTTTTTACAGACGAAGCAGTTAAGTTATTTGATAACTTTGCCATATCAAAAGCTAAAGCACAGATTGGTTTAGAATTAGATAAAGAAGCAATGAATATTGCTAATAAGATTAAGTATGACATAGGAGGTACATCTGATGATTTTAATGGATTAATGGCACCTATTGTTGAAACATACGCAAAGCAACTGCCAAATTCATATAAGCCAATACTTGATGTTACTATGCAAGAGATACAGGCACAACACGCTAATAGTATTGATGCATATTATCAAAAATTACAAGTAGAAAAAAATAGTGCCGAAGCTGAAGAAATGGATAATATGTTTGCACAAAAAATTGGTTTAGCACTACAATCTAATTCTTACAATAAAGCAAAACAATATATTTTAGAGCAAACTAACAATTTAGAAACAATGGAAAAAACTTCTCCTTATGGAGCAAAGTTTGCAGAAAGAAATCTTGAAGCAAATAAATCATTATTAACTTTTTATGAAAAGTATGGAAACTTAATTAATCCTATGGAACTTAATGGACAAACAGTCAAAGGACAAAAAGCATATTTGCATAATATGGTAGCAATGCAATCTTTGTTAAAAGGACAACCTGTAAAGTTTTATTCTAACTCAGATGTCAAAGAACCTGATATGACTATAACTTTAGAACAATTTAATAATGATCTTGGTGAACTACGACCTAGTACAATTAAAGCCTTTAATAAACATATTACAGGACGAGTTTCAGCACTTAATGCATTAATAGAAGATGATGAGTCTAGTTTATTTGCATCACAATTATCAGCACTTACACCAGACCAAGTTCAAGAAAGCACATACAATTCTTCTGCATTAGAAAGTTTATTTAATGGAAAACCTTCAAATCAAATTAAAGGTCTTAAAGCAGTAGAAAAAATAATACAAAATAGTGATCCAAGTTTTACTTTAAATGGTAATTACGATTTTGATCCAACAAATGTAATGCATTTACGAATGTTTGAAAAAGTTGGGTTTTTTCCAAATGTTTACAAAAAAAGAATTGATAAAGAAATATTTCAGAATAGAAATTTACAAGTGCTTGAAACAATTATGAATAGAGATGTAGCAATGGGTGTAGAAGATAATACATTTCGTAGACTTGATCTTAGTGAAAACGCTTTAAAATTTATAGACAAAGTAGATGCACTAACAAATATAGGTATACCACTAGATGCAACAGTATTTGATTTGCCAACAGTAGAAGAAAGATTAAAAGAGTTATCAGCGGCTACAGGAGAAAAGTTACCACTTATTAAACAGCGAGCAAAAGAAGCGGCAGAAAAAGCAATATTTGATGTAGATGGAACTATAAATAGATTTGGACTTGGAATTGCAGAAGGAAGGTTTGGTGGCAATTTAATTGAAAGTGATGCTTATTCACAATCAATTATTGATGATATTAAAACAGCTACATTTGTATCAGCTAAAATACGACCAGATGCTTCATTAAGTGATTTAAAAGAAATAGCAAAAGATACATTAATTAGATTTGCAGGTACAGGGCAAATAGGTGTAAGCAAATATACAAAACCATTATTTGGACCTAATAGTGGAGATAGAACTAAATCTCAATTAGTTAAATATCCAATAGAAAATCATAAATTAATTAATCCAAATACAGGAGAAATAACAACAAAACATATAGATGCTTTAATGTATAGAGCATATTTAGATACAGTACCAAAGGGACAAAAACCAAGAAAATGGAAAGATATTAAAGATGTTATATATGTTATACCATTATCTGAACAAGGAAGATTTACAGCACCTGAATCACCACTTCTTGAAAGATATACTGTACATATGATTGATGATACAGGTATTAATGGTGGTATATCTTTAACAGGAATAGGACAAGATGGACCACTTATAATTAATCCTTTTAATGTATTTAGAAAACTAAAAGATAATCAAGTTGCTAGTGATGATGCAAATAATGCAATAATGGGAACTAGTACAAGAAATAAATATGAATACAATGATCTTTCTATAGAACAAAAAGTAGAGGTAGCAGAAAGAATAAATATGGGTGGTGCATTGCGTGAACAAATAGAAACATTTAATAATTTTGTGAGTGTATTAAATGAGTAAAGATGTATATGAAAGTGCCGAACAATTACCAAATCCAGAACAAAAAAGTTATTTAGGTTCACAGACTGCTGAATCTATAATACTAGATGATGTTGCTCAACCTAAAACTCTTATACATAGACCACAAGATGATCAATCATTTAGAGGTGATTTTGTAGATTTGTTTATGTTAAATACAGTTGGTCAACTTGTAGATAAATATAAGTTTGGTAGAGAAACAGGAGATTTTGATCCTAACTATGAACCAATGATGGACATAGAAGGTTATGAGCCAAATTACAAACAATTTATAGAATCAAAAAATGCAATACATACACAAATAATAAAAGATCAAATTGATAGAAATACTGCGCGTAGAGAAAGAACAGCAGATGCAGGATTTTTTACTCATTTGGGTGCAGGTATAATAGATCCTGTAGTTCTTATACCTATATTTGGTGTTAAAGGTGTTGGGTTAGTAAAAAACTTTATGAGAACATCAGGACAAATAGGTGCGGCAGAAATACCTAATCAGTATCTTAGATATAACCTTGATCCTACTATGACTAAGAGTGAGGGTGTAGCTACTGTTGGATATAGTATGTTGTTTGGTGGTGCGTTAGGTAGTGCTGTTGGTGCATTAAAGAAAACAATGCCTGAAGATGCTTATGCTAAGTCTTTTAATGGCAAATCAATGACAGAGCATATTGAAAAATATAATGAAGGATATAATAAAGCTACTGTAAAATTTGATGTAGGAGAAACAGTTTTTAATATTGATCCTACAAATGCAGTATCTGGTATTGTTTTTAAAAAAATGGAAGGCAAAAAAGGATTTAATAATCCCGGCAAAACTTTAACTAGAAAAGGTAAACGCCGAGCTAAAATTAATGTACAAAGTAATTTGGACTTAGATAGTAATAATACAATATACACAAAAGATCAAATTAAAGGATTGCTTCAACAAACAGATGATTTTGTTAAATACGAAAAAGATATAGCAACATTCTCTAAAGTTGCAGACTATGATGTAAAAGCAAATGTTTTAAATTTTGATGAAAGAGTAGCTAAAGGTCAATGGATTAATAAATTATATTTAGATCAATTTAGAAAATTAAAAGTAAAATTACCTGAAGGTATGTTAAAGACAGAAGAAGATTGGTTTCACTTTAATGCTGTAAGAGCAATAGGTGAAAAAGTATATAGACCAAGAACAAAACAATTTAAAACAGATATTGGATATCAAAAAGCATTAACAGAGTGGACTATAGATTATGTACAAAGACCTGCTAATGCAAATTTTAAAACAGATGTTGGTGTATTATTAGGCACGCTAGAAAAAGCAAGTCCACTTAGACGAGGCTTAGAAAACATATACGTTAACAAAAAAATGAATGATGATGACAAAAATTATTATGCAAGAAAGTTATACGAAATAACAGGTAATCACGGAACAATATTAGAGGCAAATAGATTAGGAGTACATAGTCCAAGTTCTGTTGCAATGGATTTGTCTGTAAAACATTTTGCTAGATACATACAACATATAGCTAAAATAGAAGATCAGTTTCATAGACTATATGGTTTTGATGAGTCTATGTCTAATATGCAAAGAAGAGGTAAAGGTTTTGTTATTGCTACAAAAAATACAGCTAAAAAGGTTGGTAATTTTTTTGCAAGAAATAAAACAGCAACTCCTCGTAATCTTAGTAAGGTAGAATTTTTTGAGTTAGTAGGAGAAGCTAGATTAGATAAATCTATTTTAACAAGACTAACAGGTGAAGAAAAAAAAGCTGTAGTTAATTCGTTAAAAGAAGTAGACCAATTTTTTAATTTTTATAATAAAGAAGCAAGCAGATTAGGTATGTTTGCAACACAGGGTGCACAAACACAATTATTAAGAAAATTTGAGTTTGCTAAAAATGAAATAGATAAAGATTTAGGGCAAACATTAAAAAAAGAAATAGATGATTTTCTTGCAGAAAAAAGGCAAGAATATTTTACAGCAGGTGTAAGATCAGATCCTATGGCATTTATGATAGAAAAATCAAAAATTATAAATTCTTTGTCTGCAACACAAAAAGCACAAGTAAAAAAAAAGTTAGAATTAGAACGAGATATTAATTTTGCACAAAGAGATATTCCTAATTTACCAAGCAAAGAATCTACAATAGAAGATTATATGCCATTAGTATTTAATCACGAAAAAGTAAAAAAAAATGAAACTGCATTAAAAGATATGTTGCAAAGAAATGTAGAAGAAATGATAGAGCAGGCACCTTTTCCGGGAAGCAAGTATATAACTACAAGAGCAAGATTAAGAGAAGAAGGATATCCTAATAAAGGTTTTAACATAAGTAGATTTGAGGGTGATAATGTGCCTGTTAATGAACGCCAAGAAATTGTTAGAGCAGAGGTAGAAAGGCGTTATACATATATTTTAGAAACACAATCTAAATTTCAAGATATAGAAGGTATTAACAATATAGATAGAACGTATACAGGTGCAGGTAAAATTGGTTCTAAAAATTTATTAGCACGAGAAACTGATATACCACCTTCTGAATTTGCACCATTTGTAGAAACAGATATTAATTTTGTAATGAGAAGTTATTCGCAAAGAATGGGTGGTGCAATAGAGTTTACTAGACGTTATGGTGATACTCACATGAAAGACTTTCTTAATCACCTAGAAATAAAAATGTTAAGAGCAGGAATGGACAAAACAGAAATAAATAAAGTAATGAACTCTTTTCAAGATGAAAAAGATAAACTTTTAGGCACATTCTATAGTGCTGATCCTACGGCTCTTACTGCTCGTGGAGTTGTAGCACTACGAAATATGATTAGTCTTGCGTATATGGGTAAAGTTGCCTTATCAGCTTTACCTGAAGCAGGTCGCCCTGTTATGGTTAATGGTTTTCAAAAAACATTTAGAATGGGTTTAAATAATTTATTTGATGCACAAAATGGTTTTGCCAAATCTAATTTAAAAGACATTAGATATTTTGCTCCATTCCAAGAATTAGCTGTAGCTATGACTAATAGATATGTTTATGAAGGTGGCATTACGCTTGATGCAACAAGGTCTGGTAGAGTATTTGATAAATATTTTGGGCAATATGCAGAAAGAGCACAAGAATATTTTTTTACATTTAATGGTTTACAACCTATGACATATTACTACAAAACATTTAATAGTATGATTTCTATACATAGATTTTTAGAAGACAGTATTAAATGGAGTAAAGGTAAATTATCTAAAGCAGAACAAGATCGTCTTTTGTCATATGGTATAGACAAGGATATGGCAAAAGTAATTGCTCGTATGCCTATAGAAAAAATAAAAACTGATGACCCTAACTTGCCGGGATTATTAGCAAATATGACAGAGTGGCATAAATATGATGGTGGTATTGTAGCAAGAGACGTATTATCAAAAGCTATAAAAACAGATGTAGATAGAGCAATAGTAACACCTACTGCAGGTGATGCACCTAATATGATGAGTGGTGTAATAAGAATAAATGACGAAGGTATTACACAATTATTTGAAAACAAATTGTTTAGGAAATTTATAGAAATAATTTCTGTAGGTAAAGTAGACAGAACACAGTTTGGAGTTAAAATTAATTCAGCCCCACTACAGCTACTAACACAATTTTATTCTTGGGCATTTGGAGCAAATGGAAAAGTTTTAATATCTGCAACACAAGGTAGAGAAGCGGGAGCAAATATGTGGGCAGGAATGAGTACAATGATTGGTTTAGGTATGTTTGCAGATTGGGCAAAAAATCCACAATATTGGGCAAATAAAGAAGCAACAGAAAAAATTATTAGAGGTGTAGAGTTGTCAGGAACTATGGCATTGCTTGGTGATCTTAACTTTACAATGGAAACAATGAGTGGTGGTATTACAGGACAATCGGTAGGACTTAGACCTTTATTAGGTGTAGAGCCAAGATTTGGTGATGCAGATGAACACGATGCTTTTACAAGTATTATCGGCGCAGGCCCTGCCGCAGTTTATGATTTAAGTAGAGCATTAGGTGGTAGTGATTTTACTAACGAAGAAAAACACGACACAATAAAAAGACTGCTACCATTGTCAAATACTTACATTATAGGTAATATGATTGAAAACATATATGATGGAATAAGAGGTATATAATGACATTAGTGTCAGCACAAAATACACCTAGACACAGTTTTACTGCAACAGCTAGTCAAACAACATATACTATTACGTTTGAATTTTTTGCTATTGCTGATCTCAAAGTATATGTAGATGGTTCGTTAGCTACATACAATGCTAATCCTACTACTACAACAACATACAAAGTAACAGCTACTAATTCGTCAAGCGATAGTGCTTATGAGTTTGGTACAGGAGCAACTATTACATTTGGCAGTGGTCATACTGCAGGACAAAAAATAGTAATTATACGAGAAATAGATATAGAGAGAACAACAGATTTTCCTGTTAATGGAACATTTGATGTAACAGCATTAAATACAGAATTAGATAAAAACATAGCAATATTTGCCGAGCACGACGATAAATTAAATAGAACAATAAAATTAAATGATCATAGTCCTAGTGCTACATTAACAATACCTACAGACAGAAATAATAAGGTTATTGCATTTGATGGTTCAGGTAATGTAACAACTAGTGCTGTTCCAATATCTGGTGGTGTAACTACAACAACATTATCAGCAGGTGCATCAGCTACAGGTTCTTATAATTCTACAACAGGTGTGCTTACACTAGGAATACCACAAGGAGCAACAGGTGCAACAGGCCCTGCAGGTAGTGGTACATTTAATAGTTTTACAATTACAGATGGCTCAACATCACAAACAATAGTAGATGGAAATACACTAACATTAACGGCAGGTACTAATATGCAGGTATCAGTAAGTGCAACTGATACAGTAACGATAACTAACACAGCACCTGACCCTGTTGCATTAGCTATAGCTTTAGGTTAATATAGGAAACATTATGGCAAATACATTTAAAGTAAAAACAAAAGCAAGTGTAAGCAATAGTTCTTTAGATACAATCTATACTGTGCCTTCGAGCACAAGCACAGTTGTATTAGGTATGGCATTAAGCAATAAAACAACTAGTGCAATAACTGCAGATGTACAATTAGTAAGTAATACTTCTGATACAGAAACAAATGCAGATGTCTTTTTGTTAAAAGGAGTAGATATACCTGCTAATACTACACTTGAGGTGTTTGGAGGACAAAAGGTTGTCGTGCAAACTACTGATGTTATTAAAGCACAAGCAAGTGCCGGAACGGCATTAGATGTTGCATTGTCAATTATGGAGATAACCTAATGCCTTATCTAGGGTCAACACCATCAACATTGTTTCAGACACTAGCTAAACAAGATTTTTCTACAAGTGCGACTACAAGCTACACATTATCTCAGAGTGTTAGTTCAGCTAACGACATAGCTTTATTTATTAATAATGTAAGACAAGAGCCAACTTATGCTTATAGTGCATCTGGTACTGCATTAACTCTTACAGCGGCAACATCTGGTTCAGACGATATGTATTGTATCTATTTAGGAAGAGCAGTAGGTACAATAAATCCTGCTAGTGGTAGTGTAGGTCTAGGAGAATTATCAGCTACAGGTACAAAAAACAATACAACATTTTTACGAGGTGATAATAGTTTTGCACCTATAAGTAGTTCAAATGTAATTGAAATGTTATCAAGTCCTTGTAATGGCACTCAAGTTACAGTACCTAGTGGTAACTATACTATGGCAGATGTAACCGCTGTGCAATCTATGACAACATCTTATGCAGATTTAACTGGGTCATCAATATCGTATACTCCACCGACAGGAACTACAAGAGTTATATACAAATTTTATTTTCATATGGGTTATGATACAACATATGGAGCTTTACATACTAAGTTTTTTATTGATTCAGATGAAGTAACAGATGCAAGAGAAACACTTTATGGATATACATTAGCAATTAAAAATCATTTTGAATACACAATTAATTGTAATGCAAGTTCAGCAAGTACAGCACAAGGTGATTTAACTTCTTGGACATCTGCTAAAACATTAAAGATTCAAGCAAGAGAATATAATAGTAGTAATACAGCAGTTTGTCATTCTTTAAAACTGTGGGAGGGAGCTAGTGATACAACAACTGTATCAGTACCAACTTTAACAATTATAGCTTTAAAGGATTCATAATGCCATTAAGTAAAATATTATCAGATTCGTTAGCAAGTGGTGTAGGACAAGGAGCTTACGAAACAGCTTTACTTCATGTAAGAGATGAAAAGGCAACTAATACTAGTGGAGGAGCATCATCAGCAGGAACAACACATACAAGAGATTTAAATACTGTTTTAACAAATGAGATTAGTGGTGCAAGTCTAAGTTCTAATCAAATTACTTTACCAAGTGGTACATATTATTTAGAAGCAAGAGTACCCTCATCTTTGTCTGGATATATACAACCTTATCTTTACAATACAAGCGACAGCTCATTTACTTTAGTTGGTAACACAGGATATGTTCATCCTAATTTAAGTATGGTTAATCAATTAATTGACGTAAGAGGTAGATTTACTATATCAGCACAAAAAGTATTTGAAATTAGACATTATGCTTCACATTCAAAAGGAACATATGGTCTTGGTTCTGGAGCAAACAATAGTCAAATAAATGTATTTACAGATGTACAGATATGGAAAACAGCATGACAAATCTTATTGAAAATTATATTGGTGTTTTTGATAATATTATTTCTAAACAAGATTGTAAGGGTGCTATGAGTTTTTTAGATAACAAAATATCTCTAGATCAAACTTATACAAGACTTATGGCAGAGGGTGTAAGTGAAAATATAAAAAAAGACACATCTTATTTTCTTGAGCAAACAACAGTTGAAGAATGGGAAGAAGCCTTAAAAAAAATATTTAATGGTGTAGGTATAGCATGGAATTCTTATAAAAGCATTACAGGTATTGCTGATTATTATAAAGAAGCACAATTTAGTTTCGAAACAACAAAGTTACAAAAGACAAAACCAACTGAGGGATATCATGTATGGCATATAGAACATGATGAAAAAAGATTTAAAAGAATATTATTTTTTATAACTTATTTAAATGATGATTTTGAAGCAGGAGAAACAGAATTTTTAAATATGCAAAAAAGAGTAAAACCAAAACAAGGTAGAGTTCTTATTGCACCTGCACATTTTCCTTATGTTCATAGAGGTAATCCTCCTATTAATGGAACTAAGTATGTGCATACAGGATGGGTTTATGTTAACTAAAAAAGAAAGGAGAGTAGCATGGCTTGGGTAAAAATAGTTGATAACGTAGTTACACAGAAACAACCTTACCAAGAAGATGGTTTTGAGGAAGTTTCTGATAATGTAGTATGCGGTCAAATAAAACAAAGTGATGGCTCTTTTGCTAATCCAACTCCACCAGAGTTGACATATGCAGAAAAGAGAGAGCAAGAATATCCATCAATTCCAGATCAGTTAGATATGCAGTATCACGATACTGTTAGCAGTACAACTACTTGGAAAGATGCAATTAAAGCTGTTAAAGATAAATATCCGAAGGATGGTGAGTAGTGCCTTACATTGGTAAGCAACCAAAAATCGGAGCATATAAAAAGCTAGATGCTATTACAGTAGTTAATGGTCAAGCCGCTTATACTTTACAAAGTGGATCGGCTAACTATAGTCCTGCTAGTGCAAATCATCTTATTGTAAGTTTGAATGGTGTTATTCAAGCACCTCAAGATAGCTTTACAGTTTCAGGCAGTACGCTTACCTTCGCTTCAAATTTAGTTTCGGGTGATATTATAAATTATATTTTAGCTTTAGGCGATGTTTTGTCTGTGGGAACACCCAGCGACAATACAGTTACAAATGATAAGTTAGCTACTGCACCTATAATTATATCAAAGGGAGCAGGATCAGATTCTGGAGCAATAAAATTAAATTGCGAACAAAACTCCCATGGTGTTACAATCAAAGGTCCGCCTCATAGTGCGGCACAAAGTTATACACTTACCTTGCCTAGCACAGCACCAAGTGCAAACAAAGCATTAATTACAGATGGTAGTGGTAATCTATCTTTTGGAAGTGCAGGAGTTTTTGGAAGTGCATTATTGCATCTAGTGGATGAGAAAGCTAATAATACTTCTCCACAAACTTTTTCTACAGGACAAAATACAAGAGAATTAACAACAGTAAAAACAAATGAAATTACAGGAGCATCTCTTGGTAGTAATCAAATTACTTTACCGAGTGGAACATATTATGCTGAAGCAGAAGCAAATGGGTATGTAAATGCAAGGCACAAAATAAGTTTGTATAATACAACAGACTCAAGTTATACTCTAGTAGGTCTTTCATCAAACTCCCATGCTAGTTATTACACTACAAGTCCAAGTATGTTAAAAGGAAGATTTACTATATCGGCTCAAAAAGTTTTTGAATTAAGACATTACATTCAATCTGGTTCTGCTTCTGGTATTGCGACAAATGCTAGTTTAGTAGAAGTATATGCAAATATAAGAATATGGAAGGTGGGATAGATGGCAATAATTAGAGCAAACAATAATACTTTATCTAGTGTAACTGCATTACCTAGCGCAATAAGTACAGGTAGTAATATTATAGAAGTTATAAAATCACCTTGTGATGGTCGTTCAGTAACAGTTCCTAGTGGTACATACACTATGCCTAATGTTACAGCAGTTCAAGACTTTACTACCTCTTACGCTGATGTAACAGGTTCAACCTTTACATACACTCCACCAAGTAATGCAACAAGAGTTTTTTACAATTTAAGTTTGTATTTTTCCAGAACAGATGATTATCCTTTAGCACACTTTAAATTTTTTATAGACTCTGACGAAGTAACTACACTTAGAAGAAATGTTTTTGGACAACATTTAAGAACCTTTTTAGAGTTTGGATATATGATTGAAATTGGTGGTAGTGCTGATACAACTTTACCAAGACTTGCCTCTTGGACTTCTAATAAAACAATGAAAATACAAGCTAGAGAATATAGTGGTACTTATGAGGCATCAGCACACGCTCTGGTTGAATGGGATGGTACAGGTGCATCTGGTAGTGGTCCAGGACTTTCTTATGTACAACCTATATTAACAGTTACGGCTTTGAAAAATACTTAAAGGATGGATACTCGTACTATAAAAGATGTAGCATCAGAGATGGAAGCTCATGAAAGAGAATGTGCTATATATAGACAGATGACAACTCAAAGATTAGACTCTGTTGATTCACGAATAAAAAAGCTAGAGGTATTGCTATGGTCATCAAGTGGGTCTATTATTGCCCTGTTGATAACTATAATACTTAATTTATTAAAATGATTGATCCAATTTCTGCATTTGCCGCTGTAAAATCTGCTCACTCGGTAATAATGCAAGGTATAAAAATAGGTAAAGACCTTAGTTCTATGTCTGGATATATATCTAAGTGGGCAATAGGCGAAGCTAACATTGAAGCTAAAGCAGAAAAAAAAGGGAGAAGTTTATTTGGCAGATTTAGTTCAGTTGAAGCACAAGCAATACAAGCTCATCTTCGTAAAGAAGAACTACGCAATATGAGAAATGAATTGCGAGAAATATTTGCATTGTATGGTTCACCGGGTCAATGGGAAAGATTACAAGCAGAGATTGCATCTGTAAGAGCAGAAAAAAAACGACAGATTAAAGAGGCAGAAAGACTTGCAGAAAGAAGAAAGACTATTATTATATCTGTAGGTGCAGTAGTAGGGGTATTGCTTTTTCTTTATTATGAGTTAAAGTTATTAGAAATAATATGACAAATGAAGATTTAGACATAATGGCAAAAACAATGTGGGGTGAATCTCGCAACCAAGACACTAGTGGGCAAATAGCTGTAGCTAGTGTAATAAAGAATAGAGCAGAGGCTCGAAGGTGGTACGGAGATACACCAAAAGAAGTGTGTTTAAAAGAGTGGCAGTTTAGTTGTTGGAATGAAGGAGATCCAAATAAACAGAAGATGGAAAACTTACCTAAAGTTGATGAGGATTATTTAAAGTTATTAGGTATAGCATATCTGGTAATGACTGGACAGTTACAAGATAATACTAATGGGTCTACACATTATCATACTACTAACATTATGCCCAAGTGGGCACAAGATCAAAAACCTGTGGTCGTTATTGGCGATCATAAATTTTATAATAATATAATCTAATGTTACCTTTACTTGCACCTATAGCTAAATCAATATTTTCTACTGTAGATAAAGTAATTACATCTAAAGCAGAAAAAGAAAAGATTAAAGCTGAATTACAACACAAAATTATTACTGGCGATCTTAAAGAAATAGAGGCCGCCGCAACCGTTATACAATTAGAAGCACAAGGTACTTGGTTGCAAAGAAGTTGGCGACCTATAATGATGCTTTTGTTTGCAGGACTAATGGTTGCTCATTGGTTTGGTTTTACTGCGCCGAATATTCCTGAGTCTGTACAAAACTCATTGCTCGATATAATAATGATTGGTGTTGGTGGATATACTGTTGGGCGTAGTGCAGAAAAAATTGGACAACAATGGCAAAACAAAAACAAAAAACCATAATAGATTATTTGGAGGTAAAAATGTCAAGCATAGAGAAGGCTAGAGCATACTGCAGTAAGGTTTGGGGTAAGATTATACTTAAAATCTCAAAGTATCCCCTGTACTCAGCTATAGGCGTTGTAGGACTAATTCTACTTTTATTCTACCTATAAAGATAATTCATCTATATTAGTGTACATATATTCATACTCTATAGGTACAGTAATGATGTTACCTTTATGATCTTTTAGTGGATTTCCGTTTACGTCTACGAGTTGATTCTTGTTGTTCATATATTGTATCATCTGTGATCGAAAGTATATCCAAAAACAATTCTAAATTCAAGCAAACAAGTGTGTCTGCTCTATCTCTATGTAGGCACAAAAGATCCGCATTGTCTTTCCAACGCTCGAGGGTTTTGAATCCTTCGCCGTTTGCTCGTGCTTTAACTTCTACACTTAATTTGTGAAATGGTTCTTTGCGTATCTCAATATCATATGGAAAATCTGGTATTGCTCCACTCATTGGTTGTCGTCTTGCTTGTATTCCATATGCTTTGATTTGATTTACAATTTGGTTCTCAACTCTGTATCCTTTTTTCTTGCTAAATCTACCCATTGGTTGGCTCCACATCTGATGGTAGGTCATTTGAATGTCCGTTTACCATATCTTCTTCTGTAGGTACATCCCATAATCTAGCTAAGTCGTTGAGAGTTTTTTGCCCTGCCGTGCTTAATCGCTCATGATCCCAATATAGTTGTGCTATTAAGTGTTGTGTTTGCGTTTTCTTTTTCATAATATCTCCAAGTTTCTGGCACCCTCGCCTTTTGTTAATTTACCTTTCTTTACCAACTGCATACATATTTTGTGTGCTTGTGAGGGTGAGGCAAAGTTAAGCTGTTCTGCTATTTCTTTGTATGATGGACTAAATTTATACATACTAATAAAGTCATCAACAAATTTATAAACACGTGATTCATTTTTTGTCATAATTATATATCCTCCGATCTAATTTAAAATCTTTTACTCGTGTACATTTCATTGCTACAATATTGATAGGTGAATGTTTATATTGTTCTTGGACTCCCCACCAAGTAACAACATCACATCTACCTTGGAGTGGCAAGGCATACTTAACCCAAAGTTTGCCTTGATACTCTATCCATAGTGTTACTATAAATATTTTAAACATTAGTATGGCACATCATCTTCAATAATAGGTCCCGCCTCTACGTCACTTGGTACTGTTTGGTTTGCAGTAGGTGATGTAATAGTTGAAACATTGCTGTCAGACTTAGAATCCATAAGTTTCATTTCAGAGTTAAACCTATCAAGGTGTATCTCTGCTTTTACTCTTTCTTCTCCTGTATCTGTCTGCCATTTTCTATATGTTAGTCTTCCCTCCAATAAAACTCTGCTTCCTTTCTTAGTATATTTGGCTAAGATGTCTGCTATTTTATCGTCCCAAACGACACACTTGTGCCATTCAGTTTCTTTTTCGCCCTTCACTACTCTGTTTGTAGCTACAGACAAGATGGCGTAGTTAGTGCCTGCCCCCGTTTGTTTTACTTCGGGGTCAGCACCAAGATTACCAATGATTTGAATCTTGTTATACATTTAATTCCTTTCGTTTAGATTCATATTTAGCTATTGCCATTTGATACAATCCGGGATTGGACTTCTTAGCTTTAGCTATGTTTACCTTGTTCATTTCAAAGTAACCTGTAACCTGCTTAACAGTTTTACTCCCTTCGATGTTACTAATAAATGATTTGATTGCATCATCATCTGCTGAACCTAACTTCTCATTACTTGTGTCAAGTTCATCTTCTGAATATACAAAGCCATGCAATCCAACAAGTTTTAGTATTGCTCTGTCTACTGCACGTTTTTCTGCCATTGCATATGGATAGGCAACCTTACTATTTTTTGGACTAGCTTCTCCGTAGGTAATGACTTTCATTTTGTCATTGTGTGCATAGCATTTAACTACTGCAATACCTTGTGCAGAGTTTGTTTCTACTTCTACAATGTCATCAATAACAATACCTGCTTTAGCTCCTACAAGTTCACAGTATTTGTGTAGCATTACAAGTGTTGCTTTACCTCCACGTTTGAGTTCCCACAATGCGTGTTCGGGTTTTAAATCATACTGTTGTAGTATTTTCTTTACTCTTGGTTCAATGTGTCCCATCATATTAACCTCCTTTGTTTTCTTTGATGGTTAAATGTCCTGCTTTTGTTCTTGATATTTTAATACCTGCACCTTCAGCAAGACGACAGTTGGCAGGTATTAGTTCTTTTAATACCTTACCAACTGCTCGGTGTTGATCGTATGATATTTTTGTTTCACGCCAAGTATGTGCATTAGCTACAAACTCATTGTTAGTATCCATATCAATACGAATCATATCGTTTACTTTTATTGTATCTGTTAAATCTTGTATTAATTTTTCTGCTTTTAATTTTTCTGGTTCTTTATCTTTAATTACGTGTTCATTCCAAAAGGTTGATTCCATTTCATATAACATTTTTACATATTCATTATCTAATTGTATTTCACACCATTCGTATCTCATATTACCAAAAATTACTGAGAGGTACGCTCTATCCATCATTGCAAC
>VMHT01218999.1_pt1 | contig 33560 bp, 57 predicted proteins | sample 4693611 | NCBI WGS metagenome assembly VMHT01 (sample SAMN12280063, study PRJNA550983) | marine metagenome | isolation source: seawater sampled from same location over 5 years 0.02-0.2 micron viral filtrate | place: USA: collected off the coast of southern California halfway between the port... ...
TCAATTCATCTACTGGTGCATTGACAGTTGCAGACGAAGTATCATTTAGTTCAGCTTCAAGTATCGCTGCTAAATTTACATTACCTGTTGATGGAACTTATTTATTATATATTGAAAATCCAGATGGAAACGCAGTACAAACATCTGCTGTACTAACAGTATCAGATGCTCCTGGTTGGACAACTGCTGCTGGATCACTAGGATCTTTCTCTGGTGGTGCTTCAATATCAGTTACAGTAGCTGCAACAAATGCTACATCTTTTTCTAAAACTTCTGGTACTTTTCCAGGTGGTTTATCTTTAAATACATCTACAGGTGTGATAAGTGGTACAGAGAGTGGTGCAACAGCAGATACAACATTTAGTTTCACTTTAAGAGCTACAGATGCTCAAGGTCAAACTGCTGATAGAGCATTTACAATAACAATTAATTTAGGAGCTAATAACTCTGGACAGTTTAACTAGGATAATATTATGGCAAACAGTTATTTAAATAAAACAATGTCTACAGGAACAAGTAGAAGAATATTTACAATTTCTAATTGGGTCAAAAGAAGTGCAATAACTAGTAACTATCCAAGAATTTGTGCTTATGACCAAGATGATAACAATAGATTTGAACATTTTTTTAACAATGTAGATCAATTATATATTGAACATTTAAGTGGTGGTTCACAAAATATTCATTTAGTAACAACAAGAAAATTTAGAGATACTTCGGCATGGTATCACATAGTGGTTGCTGTTGATACAACACAGGCAACAGCTTCAAACAGAGTAAAATTATATATCAATGGAGTTCAAGAAACTGATTTTACTGGAACAGTAACTTATCCATCACAAAATGCAGATTTAATTTTTGGAACAGCAAATGTTTTTTATATTGGAGCTTCTGGTTATCAAGGTGTTGTTCAGCATTTTGATGGTTATATAAGTCATGCTGCTCATGTAGATGGTCAAGCATTAGCTCCAACAGTTTTTGGTGAAACAGATTCTACATCTGGTATTTGGAAATTTAAATCACCATCTGGTGTTACTTGGGGTAATAATGGTTTTCATTTAAAATTTGAAAACTCTGGTGCATTAGGTACAGATAGTTCTGGTAACACAAATACATTTACAGTTAATGGAAATTTAAAACAAGCAGTTGATACACCATCAAATGTTTATGCTACATTAAATCCTTTAGACAAATCAATTACTGGAACAGCACCAACATTATCTAATGGAAATAATACATATACATCTTCTGGAGCAGGTGTAGGAAATAATAATGCAGTTAGAGGAACTTTAGGTGCATCAAGTGGTAAATGGTATTTTGAAGCTAAATGGGTTCAAACTGCTACTCTTTGGGGTATGCAAGATTCTGAAGCAAGTGGTTTAGGATGGAATAGTAATGGTTATTGGTTTCCAGAAGCAGGAGGTTATGGAGTAGATAATGGTGGAAGTAAAACAATAAATGGAAGTACAACAGGTTCAATTTTTACTGCTCTATCAGCTAATAATATTATTGGATTTGCCTATGATTTAGATAATGGAAAATTTTATGTTTCTGTTAATGGAACATTTGTTACTTCTGGAGATCCAACATCTGGTGCAACAGGTACAGGTGCAATAGGAGATATACCTACAGGAAAATTTTATCTTCCAATAGTAGGTAATGGAGATTATAGTAATTCATCTATTACACATTTTAACTTCGGTAATGGATTTTTTGGTACTACAGCTATAACTTCTGCAGGTTCAAATGGTAATGGAAGTTTATTTGAATATGATGTACCATCTGGATATTACGCATTAAATACAAAAAATATTAACACTTATGGATAACAAATAATATGGCATATTCAACAATTTCAAAACCTAGCTTACACTTTAATACTAAACTTTATACTGGTAATGGAAGCACACAATCAATTACAGGTGTTGGATTTCAACCTGATTGGGTATGGCTTAAAAAAAGAAATAGCACAGCAGATCATGGACTATATGATGCTGTAAGAGGTGTAACAAAACAGTTATATTCTAATGATACAGCAGCAGAGGCTACAAATGCTAATTCATTAACAGCTTTTGGAACTGATGGATTTAGTATTGGAACATCATCAATGATTAATGGAAACTCTGATACTTTTGCATCATGGAATTGGAAAGCTGGTGGCTCTGCATCATCAAATTCTAATGGAAGTATAACAAGTTCTGTATCTGCTTCAACAGATGCTGGATTTTCTATTGTTGCTTTTACAGGTAATGGCACATCTGGTGCAACTGTTGGTCATGGATTAAGTTCTGCACCTAAAGTTATAATTTTAAAAGATAGAGATACAGGAATTAATAGTTGGGTTGTTGGTCATAATTCATTAGGTTGGACTAAATACTTATACTTAAATAAGACAGATGCTATTGGAACAACTTCTGGATTTTGGAATGATACAGCACCTACATCTTCAGTATTTACTTTAGGAAATAATGATACAGTAAATGGTTCAGGTGGTTTGAATATTGCCTATTGCTTTGCAGAAAAAAAAGGATACTCAAAATTTGGAAGCTACACAGGAAATGGTAATGCTGATGGAACATTTATTTACACTGGATTTAAACCTGCATTTATTTTAAGTAAAAAAACTAATGCTTCTGGTACTCAATGGACTATATGGGATAACAAAAGAAGTTCATCTGGTGGTGGTAATGCAATTGATAAAATATTACATCCAAACGTTGCCAATGCTGTAAATACTGCTGATGATACAGATTTTTTATCTAATGGTTTTAAATTAAGAGCAACAGCAAGTGGTATGAATAATAATGGAGATTCATACATCTACATGGCATTTGCAGAAGAACCTCTTGTAGCTAATGTAGGTGCTTCAATACCAGCTACTGCTAGATAATTATGGCTAACTCATATAAATTTTTAGGTGTCAATTTATCAACACAAGCAGAAACATCAATTCTGACTGCTGGTACTAAAGATACAATTATAGTTAAATCTATAAGAGTAACAAATAATACAGGTAATACACCAACAATATCTTTTGATGTATTAGATAGTTCTAATAGTGTTGAAGCTACAATACTAAATACACAATCACTTACAGCTAACTCATCTGTTGAAATATTAACAATGCCTTTAGTATTAGAATCTTCTGATATTTTAAAAGCAACTGTTAGTAGCAACGATAATGTTAATATAGGAATAAGTTACTTAAACATAACTTAATGAAATTAGTAAATATACCATCATCTAATTTAGATGATGTTTGGTCTTTAGTTCAAAAAGTCATATCTCAAGCTTTATCTTTTTCAGGTGATCACACAGATGCACAATTTGTCTATGATTGTGTTAAAGATAATAAAATGCAGCTTTGGATAATTTGGGATAAAGATAAATCTACAACACTTGAAAAATATTATGGAGTTGTAGTTACAGAAATAGTTAAAAGAAAATTAATACAATCTTGTAATATATTTATAGTTACAGGCAGACAAAGACAAAAGTGGCAACATCTAATAAGTGTATTAGAAGATTTTGCTTTAGATAACAATTGCACAAACATGGAATTAATAGCAAGAAAAGGTTGGAAGAAAATTATGGAACAATTTGATTACAAACAAACTCATGTAGTTTTAGAAAAACTAATAACAAAAACTGAAAAGGAGAATAAATAATGTCATTCGGTGGTGGATCAAGTGGTGGTGGTCAGGTACAGAATCAATCTGTAAATCCTTACGCACCAGCTCAACCAGCATTAAATCAGATTATATCTGAAGCTGGTAATTTATATAATCAAGGAGTACAAGCATCAGGTTATGTAGCTCCAAGTTCGCAGACAACTGCTGGACTAGCTCAACAAGAAGTTATGGCTAATGCTGCTAATACTCAACTTGCAGACACTTTATCTGGAAAATATTTAAATCCTTTTTTATCTCCGATGTTACAAGGTGCTGCTAATGATATTGCAACATCAATAAATACTGAATTTAGTGGAGCTGGTAGAACACCTGGCTCACCTATGAACCAACAACAAATTTTATCTGGTATTACTCAAGAAGCATTACCTTATGCTTTTGATCAATATGAAAGAGAAAGAGCAAGACAATTGGGAATAGCAGGTTCTGTACCAGGACTTACACAAGTTGGTGCGCAATTAGAAAATATTCAAAGACAACAAAATTTAGCTCCAGCACAAGCTCTACAACAATATAGTGGATTTGTTAATCCTATTGCATCTGGCTTTCCAGTACAATCAGGAACTACACAAACATCTGCTAATCCAGTAACTACTGCTATGGGTGGTGCATTAATAGGATCTAAATTTGGAGTTCCAGGAGCTTTAATCGGTGGTGGTTTAGGATTTTTAGGGGGGTTATTATAATGAAACTAAAAGAACACATTCCACATTTTGTGGAAGAACATAAGAAAGCAATAGCAGTTGCTGTTGTAATTTTAATTATTGCAATAATTTTATAATTAAATGGATAAAATAAAAAAAATAATTTACGATATTGAATGTGATATTGATAGAAGAACATCTAAATATATTTTAGGTCTAACTTTATTATTTGTTATTTCAATAATTTTATAATCTATGAATAATCTAAAAGAATATGCTGGATTGTTAAATGAAGAAGCACCAGAAAATCATTTTCTTGCTTACATAACACCAGGTGAAAGAGATATGTTAGTTGCTGCAGGTGGCAAACAAACACCAACTAAATCTGGTATTTTTGCATATCCACCAGAGGCTCAATATGGTGGTGGTGGTTATAGTGGTGGAGCTGATGCTAATGATGGTTTCGGTGGAAGTAATAATAGTGGAGCTGATGCTAATGATGGTTTTGCTACTGGTGGTAGAACAGATTCACAAACTCAATATGGTAATAATCCTTATTCTTCAACAGATAACACATCTAATAGAGTTCAAAGTTATGGTTATTCAGACAGAATAATGGGAATACCAACTGGTGTAACACCAACTGGACAACCTTTTGATCAAAGATCAGACTTGGCTAAAACAGGAGATGCTATTTTAGATTTTGTTAAAGGTGGTGGAATAATTGGTGGTGCATTTAGAACTATAAATAATCTTGCAGAAAATTTTAATAAAAATAGACGAAATGATTTTATGTCTACAGCAGATATTAAAGAATACGAATTAGGTACTGGTAAAAATTGGAATCCTAACTTGGTAACAAATGTTAATTCTGATGAATACAATTATCTTAAAAATGAAACAAATTACTTTGATCAATCTAATTCTGAAGAAAATAGAGATGAAAATGATCCATCATCTTTTTTTGATAATCCACAAGATATGGCTTCACAAAATATAATTAATAATCCAAATCCATTTTCTCAAGTAGATAATTATTTTGCAAATTTAAATAATACTAATCTTGGTATTTCAGATAATTTTTTAAATACTTACAACGAAGCTAAAACTAAAATAGCTAATACTTTAAACATGACTCCACCAAATCAACAGTATGGTTATGGAAATAATTATAATGATACTTACTCAAGACAAATGAACAATAGTAATGTTTTTTATAACTACTTAAACGAACAGGGATTAATCTAATGGCAGAATCTAAATATAAAGGTTTATTATACTCACCAGAAGTTTTAGGTGGAATAGGATTATTAACATCAGGACTATCTGGTGGTAGTCCAAATCAAGCTTTGCCTAGTTTATTACAAGGGATGCAAACAGCTTCTATGTTTAGAAAAATGGAAGATGAAGAAGAAAAAAGACAATTTATTAAAGATTATGAAGATCAAGTTCCTGAAGAAGATAAAGCTGCATTTAGAGCTTTTCCTAAAGAATATGTTAGCAAATACCTTTTTGCTAAAGACAAAGCTTTAAAAACAAAAACTATAGTAAAAGATGGTGTTTTTAAAACTGTGGATGTAACAAATAAATCAGGACAAACAACTTTTAGTAATTTAATTAATGATGGTTGGGTAGAATCTTCTGTTACTACTAAAGGTAGTGAAGCTCAATTAACAAAAAAATCAAAAGGTAAAACAGAGGATACAATATTATCTGGTACTCAATTAGTGAACAATCTTACTTTACAAGAAGTTTTATTTGAAGATGAATTTTTAACTTATGGTGGTAAAATAAGATATGAATTTTTATTAAAGCAAGACGCACTTGGTAAAGAGCTTAATGCAAAAGATAAAGCTTATATTGCAAATTATAGTGAATGGCAACAAACTAATTTACAATACTTTAACCAATACAGAAAAGAAATTACTGGTGTAGCTGCTGGTGAAAAAGAAATAGGTTGGTTACAAGAATCAATTCCTAGTGAAAAAGATACACCAACTACATACAGAGCTAAACTTAAAAATCAAATAAGAATACAAAAACAATTAATTGAAAATGCAGAAAAATTTAGAGCAACAGGTGGAAAACTTTATGAAACTAATGATGCTGGTGAAAGAGTTTATAGTAAAGAGTTTGGTAAATATTTAAGTACAAAAATAAAACCTAGTGGTGAGTATCTTAAAGAATTATTTGATAGTTACACTAATGATAAATTGTGGGATACAGAAAAAACTATAAGAGTTATGGATTTAACTTTTGAGGGTCAAGATTGGGAATCTATTTTAAACAAATATTTAGAAGAACAAAAATAATAAAAAGGAAAATTATATGTCAGCACTTTCAGAGTATTATCTTGAAAAAGAAAAACAACTTGAAGATCAAAAAGTAATACAAAAAAATAATAGTAATCAAATGGTTGATAACAATAATCCTGACAACAATATTACTATGGCAGAAGCTGGTGTTGTTGGTACAGTATCTGATGTTGCTGTATCTGGTGTAGTAGGAGCTGCAGATACTATTACTTATTTAATTGATTTACCTTTTATGCTTACTGATGCTTTAGATAAAGGTGGTAAATTTCTTTTTGAGAAAGCAGCAGATGCTGCTGGTTTTGAGCAAAGTGAAACTGAAGAAATGGAAGAAAGTTATTTTGATGCAATAAAAAAAGAAAATTATAAATTTAGACCAGGTAAATATTTAAGAGAAAATTTTTTAACTTACGACACAGATACAAAAGCTGGTGAATATGTAAGAAGTATAGGAGAGTTTGCTATTGGTGGTATTTTTGGTAAATCTGCAAAAGCTGCATCTACTCTTACCAAAACTGGTGCAGCATCAGGTGTTGTAAAACAAGGTGTTACAGATGTTTCTGATAGTGAAGCTATTGGTACAGGAGTTGGTGTTGTAACAAATATAGCTGCTGATATTTATGCTTTAAAAAAAGGTAATGCTGCTGTTTTAACAAAACATATTATGCCTGATAATCTTGGTGATACTAAAAAATTACAAAAATATACAAAAGACAGAGGTATGGTTTTAAAATCATCAGAAGCTAGTGGTAAAGCTTCTGTCATTAAAGCCGATGGTGCAATTGAGTCAAGTATTATTGGTAACAAAGTAGTAGATAAATTTTGGGAAACTAGACCACAAGCATTAAAAAATTACATTACTAATTGGGGAAAAGAGATGGGCTTTATTACAAAAAATAAAGCTATGAGTGAATTAGAATTATTTGGTCAAATGAAAAATGCTGGTGTTAAATTAGATAGTATGTCTAAACATGCATGGTTAATCAATGGTGGTAATAAAATTAAAAATTTTAATTTTAAGAAAACAGAGGTTAATTCAATTGTTAAATCATTAAATGAAATTGTTGAGTCTGGAAATGGCTCACCAGAATTAATTGCTTTAGTAAAAAGACAAATTAAAATTTTACAAAAATCTAATGGTAATGGTCAAACATTACAAAATGTTTATAGAACTTTTAGAGATATTTCTCAAAATGCAGATTTTCCAGCAGAAAAAATTTTAGATGGAAAAATTTATGGGGATATGAGTCAAGTTCTTAAAAAAACTTTATCTACAAATAAAGATTGGGTTAAAGCAAATGATAGTTATTCAAAGTTTATGATAGGTTTTAATAATAATTTAAGCAAAGGCTCAATGACTAAAATATTTAATAGTATGTCTGAAGCTAAATTTTCACAAAATCCTGAAAACATGGGTAAATTATTTAAAGCATTAAATGATCCTAAACTTTCTAAAACAGATATTGTTAATTTTTCAAAAGCTATAAATAAAAGTGGAGTTCCTGATTTACTTGAAAATACAATAAGAACATATTTTCAATCTAAATTTAATATTGCAGCAGCAGATGGTATGAAAGATGGCATCAATACTGGAACTATTTTTTATAATTCTATAATGAAGAATGAGCAAACTAAAAGCAATTTTACACAAATGTTGTTTGAGTTAGCAAAAACAAAAAATAAAAATGTTAAATATAGTGATATTGAAAAATCTGTTAATATGTTTGGTAAAGGATTACTTGCTTCTGGTAAATCTGGTAAAGCAGGATCTAGCACATCAGGCAACATAAATATGAAAGAGGCAATGGAAGATAATACTGCTTCAAGTATTTATGAAATGTTAGCTTTTGCACAAAGATTAAATAAATATTTTAAACAAAAAACATTTACACAAACATCTAATGCACTTGCTGAAGCTATGGTTAGTGATAAAGGTGTAGATGCTTTATTAGAGTTAGCTGCTAATTGGAAAGATCAAGCACAATTAATTAAGTATATGAGAGCTATAACTTTAACTTATTCTACGACAGATAAGGAGTTTTAATGCCAACTCAATCTCAAAAAAACTCAATTGATATAATTAAATTACAAGGTGAAACTAGACTTATAAATCAAAAGTTAGAAACTATTACAAACAATCACTTACACCATTTAGACCTGGAAATAAAAAACATAAAAAAAATTGCATGGGTAATACTAACCATAAGTTTAAGCAGTCTATTAAGCCTGGTGTCAAACCTATTAAATTAAGTACACATATCAAAGGCACTATCGGAGAATACCAAGAAATAGTTAATTTAACTAGACAAGGTTATTGGGTAGCAAAAGCTTGTGATCCACAATGTCCATTTGATTTAGTAGCTGTATCTCCTGATGGAACTATTAAATTACTAGACATTAAAACTAATACATTTCGTAAGAATGTAAAATCTTACAGAAGAAAAATTTGGCGATCACCTACTGCCAAACAAAAAAAATTAGGAATAAAAATTATCATGGTAGATCATGGCAACGATTAGGGAGCTAACTATGAATTACTATTTTACAGGTGTTCTAATAATACTATTTGTATTGTTAGCAATATTTGGCAACCCAAGTAACTATTAATGAAAAATATAAAGCTATCAGAAAATACAGGAATACAATTACCTGCAAAGAATCTTTTAATGATAGTAGCTGGTGCAGTTGTTGCAACGATTAGCTTCTTTGAATTAGAAAATAGGATTGGTAGCCTGGAGACAAGCAGAGAATTATTTGAAGCTGATCTACTTAAAAAATCAGAACAGAAACCTACTGATCAAGAACAGTTTATGTTGCTAGAACACATAGCATCACAAGTAGAAAATATACAAAAAGAAATGGAAACAATGAGAAACAACAATGTCAATATTAATTATGCTATGAAAGACATTGAAAAAATTAAAGAAAATTTAGAGGATCTAAAAGATAAAGTTAGAGCTAATGGGAATCATTAATGGAACAGATGGTCATAGCTTTATTACTCCTGGTCAATAACGAAATTAAAGAAGCAAGATTACAACCAGATTTAAGCACCTGTTTATCTGGTAAAAGAAAAGCTACAAGACAGGTATCTAATAACATTGAATACAGATGTATTAAAACAAAAGCAGAATTAGAAAAAAATATAGATGGCTCATTCTCAATTAAGAAACTGATTGTAGAATGATTGATAGATTATTAGGGAATATATTTGGATGGTTTGATAAACTTAATGAAAAGTTAAATGAAGTATTAACTTTTGATTATCCAAAACCAAGAAGAAAAAAAAAGTGTAAAGATTGCCATTGTCAATGTCATTGTAAAGCAGAGTTTCATCTGCATCATTGGGATGGTGATGTTTGTACTTGTGAGGAATGTATATGTACGAAGAAGTCAAAGAAGAAATAAAAGCCTGTGAGGGTTATGTAAATAAAATTTACAAATGTAGTGAGGGATTCGATACCATTTTTTATGGTCATAAGATTACACCTGAAGATGATTATGAACATGGAATAGAATATACAAAAGCAGAGGGTGAAACTGTTTTTGAAAAAGATTTTCAAAGAACATTAGATGCAGCAGAAAGATTAATTGCTGACAGACCAATTAATAATATAGCTAAAGAAGTTATTATTAACATGGTGTACCAAATCGGTGAGGGTGGTGTTGGCAAATTTAAGAATATGTTTAAGGCTCTTGATAATGAAGATTATGGGGAAGCTGCTTTCCAAATGCTAGACTCTTTATGGGCAAAGCAAACACCTAACAGAGCAAATAAACTTTCTAAAAAAATGCAGTCAGCAAAATTATAGGAGAACATTATGTGGTTAAGTGCAGTCAAACTAGCTTTAAATGCTGGTACTCATATCTATAAAAAAAGACAAGAAACTAAAATGGCTATGGCAGATGCTCAACACATGGCAGCTACCAAAATGGCTAAAGGTGAAACTGAATATCAGGGCAAACTTTTAGAAGCTAGACAGAATGATTACAAGGATGAATTTTGTCTTTTAATTTTAAGTTTCCCAATTATAATTTTGGCTTGGGCAGTATGGTCAGATGATCCAGAAGCTATGGACAAGGTTAATATTTTCTTTGAACATTTTGCAGCACTTCCATCATGGTTCACAAATCTTTGGATTTTAGTAGTGGCTAGTATTTTTGGAATTAAAGGCACTCAAGTATTTAGGAACAATAAAAAATAATTGATGTCAGAAAATTCAGAACTGATTAACGAATATAAAGAACAAGTTCGTATCCTCAAGCAGGAAGTAGCTGAACTGCAAGACGCAGGTAAATCTAAAGATAGTGCTAACAAAAGATGTCTACAAAAATTAGAACATTCAGCACAAGATTTAGAAGATGCTAATAAAAAAATTACAAGTTTAGAAGATGAACTTCATAAAATTAAAAAGAAAGACGATTAATGGAATTTGTATTAAATTTAATAATGTGTTCTGCTGTAGCAAACACTTGCTTACCACCTTACAAATATCCTGATTTATTCGTTGATGGTTATTCTTGTATGATAGCTGGAAATACAGAGTCAATTCTTAAACTAGAAGAAATAGGTTATGAGGAAGTAAATAAAAATAAAATTTTTATTAAGTTTATATGTAACGAAAAAGTTATTGTACCACCACCAAAACCAAAGGTTAAAGCATAATGGCAGAGTATCAAGGTAGAAAAGTTACACTCAATAAACCATTTAGATTACCAGCAGGTAAATCAAAAAAGAGTGGTGTGTATGTTCGTAATAAAAAAACAGGTAAGGTTAATAAAGTTACTTTTGGAGATCCTAATATGAAGATCCGAAAGAACAATCCTAAAGCTAGAAAAAGTTATCTTGCAAGATCAGGTGGGATTAAAACTAAAGGACAAAAAACTTTATCAGCAAATTATTGGTCAAGAAAAGCCTGGAGATAGATGGCAAAAAAACTTTGGAAAAAACCAAGTGTTATAGTTATTAACATTGGCAAGTGTAAATATTGCCAAGCCGAAATGGTAAATACAGAATCTTTCGTAGCTTTCTATGGTGGGGAAAAAGCACATTACGATTGTATGAAAAAAGATGATTTCAAAAAACTAATAGAAAAGGAAAAACAATGGCAAAAAGAAAAGGATTGTACGCAAACATCCATGCAAAAAGAAAAAGAATCAAAGCTGGTTCAGGTGAACGAATGAGAAAAGTAGGAGCTAAAGGTGCGCCAACATCAGCGAATTTTAAAAAGGCAGCAAAGACTGCAAAGAAAAGAAAAAGAAAATAACAGAATAGGTTTGGTCTTTTTAGATCAGATGTGAGTCATTTGACTTGCAGGGATAGTGGTGGGTAAAAAAATTTAAATGGTATAAAGTTTATATTGTGTTATCATTTGCTTAACATAGAGTTAATGTTTATGTGTAATAACAAATATAAAAATTATACTGACAATATATTTTTTTTTAAAAGTTCAAGTATAGTTAGTTTATTTAGGGGGTTTAATTGATTACAAATCAATTGCTCTACCAATTGAGCTACAGGGGCATTTTAAAAAACCTTATATACATAGCCGAATTGGATCGCAAGATTCTTTTCGGCTCTTTTTTTGTATCTGTACTATTCGGTTTTATAAGGAAAAACAAAAACTTTTCTAAAAATATATACCGAATCTATACCAATGGATTGCATATTTTTTTTATATTCCAGGTAGCCATGTGTAAAATGACTGATAAATATAGTCAAATGACTGTTGATAAGCTACTTAACATCAGCTATAACCTATGTATAAGTTAATGATAACTAATATAGAGGAGAGTAAAATGACTACAGACAAATACAACATAGAATTAAAAGTTGGTGATTATGTTCTTTTAGATTCTTACACAGGAATGGAGTATGGAACTTCTGCTGGTAAAATAGTTCAAATAAAAAAAATAGGTAGCAGAAGAATTTCTTTTGATGCTGGTTATACAAATTTAAGGTCAGCACAATTTGAATTTTGTACTGCTTATAATTTAATTGGTTTTAGAAAAGCTTGGTACAGCGATTATTGCCACTACCTACCTTTATTTTCAAGAATTGCAAATAGCGATCAAGTTTATAAATCAATAGTTAGTAAATTAAAAAAAGGAACTGACAAAGAATTATCAGAAGCATTAATTAAAAATGAAACTTACAGATATGAAAATAGAGATGGTCATTACCAATCTAAAAATTCTGGTTGTGCTTTTGGTTGCCATGTAAAAGGAATGTCTAAATTAATTGAAGATCAAGTTTCTAACAATTCAATCTCTGTATTAGAAATAGTTGGAAATAAAAGAGAAGTACCTAAACCAAAACTTCCAGTAGATCAATTGGAAGAATGTCAAAAAGAAAATGAGTTAAACTATTATGGGGGGAGACCATAATGTCTAAAGAAAAGCTAGAGTACAATAATATATCATCAGTTAAAATTAATGGTAAAACTAAATATCGTTTTCAATATAAGGGAGCTGATAATAAAATTAAATTTATTACCAGTATAAATAAAAAGACTCTTAAACCTTTAGTAGTTAAAAAGATTGAAAAAGATGGTTTCAAAATTATTGATTTTAACTTTTGGGGTATAGAGGATGCACATAAGTTGTGGCTTGATCGTCAGCTTTATAAAGAAAAAGAATATGGCAAACCATCTAAAAGCTGTATTAAAGATTATAATTCTATGGCTACCTATCATGTTTTGCCTTACTTTAAAAACCAAGACATTAGATTAATTGACAAGGATTTAATCAAAGATTTTGTTACACATTTAGAAAATAAAAAATCTATTAATGCAAAAACATTATCTAAAATTTTTAATGTTTTAAGTGCCATCCTGGACTATTCAGCTTCTCAAGATAAAATTCAAAGAAATGTTTGTAAGGATATGAATTTTTTATCTGACATTGTTGTAGTTGAAAAGCAGCAACCTAAATTAGATTTTAATGATTGGACTTTAGAAAAAGTTCAGCAGCTTATTAATCATGTAGAAAGAGATGATATGAAATTAATGTTTCATATTATGTTGCAGACTGCTTGTAGACCAAGTGAAATCAGAGGTTTAAATAAATCTAATTTAAAATTTAAATCTAATGTTCCTTACATAAGTATAACTAATGCAGTTAAAAGAGATCAATCTTTAGGTGCAACTAAAACTAAATCAGGTACTAGAGATTTGGCAATATCTATTAGTCTTAAAGATAAAATATTTGAACATCTTAATAGATTACCAGAAACTCAAACTAATTTGTTTCTTAATAGCAAGGGCAATTTTATGCGTTTAGAAACGATTATAAGGGCGCTAGACAGGGCAATAAAGAGTTTTGGGGTAGAACTACCCATTGAAAGAAAAAGCTATTTTTTCAGGCACTATATGGCTACCTACTGGTCATTCAAAAAGAAGTACACAGATCCTCAAGACCTGGCAAATGCTTTAGGTGATAAGGATGTAAATTTTGTGAACAGAACTTACATTAAACCTTATGCTAATACTGAAATGGAAAAAGAAAAAAGCGATTGGTTAAACAATCAGTTTAAGGATTAACATGACAATTAAAAATAATTTATATGTTTATAGAGTCAGACATGGCAGTAAAAGAATAAGAAAATATAAACTTGGTAAATTTATAGCAAATGTAAATGATACATTATTCACCAAAAAATTTTTTATAAACAAAAAAGATGCAGAGGAGTATATTAAAAAATGATAGAAGCTTTAATAATAATTGAGCTTTGTTTAGTAGCTCATTACTTAATTACTAATTAATTATTTGTACCAATACTTATCGTAGTTCTCTTTATCATAGGGAACTACATCCCACTCAATTTTTTTCTTAATACTTTTTTTAGCGAATTCTCTAGCATCTTTTTCTAAAGAAAATATATTATTACTAAAGGTGGTAAATATTTCTTTTGGTTTCCAGATTATAAAATACATAATTTAAGAGGGTAGGGAGATGACTAATAAACCTACCCTCTATACACTAACTAAAGTGGATGGTTACAAAGCACCCACAATCACTTACATCATTAGGGAATAATGATGTAATAAGCACTTGTTAAAGTTCTGATGACAGGGAGCAATCTCCATCATTGTTAGAACTATTAATAGGTGGCTTATATTGACCTACTAATTCTGCAGCTTCACTTGTAAAATATTCAAGTGGCTTATTAAAAAATTTACTTATTTGAAGTAATAAAATTGTTGATACTCCATTCTGTCCTTTCTCATATTTTTGAATCTGCTGAAATGTTTTTGGTGGATTTAAAGCATTTGCTAATTTACTTTGAGTACATTTTATTTTTTTATCAATAATATAATTATCTCTTGCTTGTTTAATTTTTTTTCCAATGGCTTTATTAAGAACTGTATCAAATTCAGTCTTAACTACATGGTTATATGGTCTTGGCATTTCTCTCTCCTTTGTTTTGGGCAGACTCCTAGCCTACGATTTATTGCAACCTTTAAGTTAGTTAGTAATTATGTTTGTGCATAAATGAATTTAGCATCTTCATTTTCAACACTAACAATTTGCCTAAAAGTTTTGTCATACTTCTTTTTTGCAATAACTGTATGAACACATTGACGACCTTTATTTTTAATTGGTCGCATAATTTCATCATGCAATTTTTGAAGTTTGGCATATCTTCTAATAAGGCTATTACTTTTTGCTGCCATCCTTGTCTGTCCCATCGTTAAGTTTAATCCTGGACTTTTCAAATTTAATATCCAGAACATTTAATTTAGCCAATTCACTTGGCTTATCTGACTTTGCAGCTAATTCTGCATTATCAAATTTTTCTTCAAACTTGGTTTGAATTTCGTAATAACTTTCTTTAATTACTTCTTTACTCATCGTCTTAAATCCATTGTTGAATATTCTTTATTAAAATTTAATGTTGGTATTTGTGTGCTTTGTTTATCAGTCATTCTAATCTTACGATGAGCTGCCTTACCTTTTGATATTAAACCCATCTTAAATAACTCTGCACATATTGCACCAGCTCTAGCTCTTGAGAACTGGAAGTGTTCACCAATCTCTTTATAAGTTGGAGAGAATTTATTTTGTTTTATAAAGTTACTTATAAAAGATAAGCAATCGTATTTAATTTTTGACAAATATATATGTCCATTATTATTCATGTTTGTCCTTAAATAAATTTGTGATGTTTGGTTTAGAGACATAATCAGGAGCTTTTTGTTTTGGACTATCTAATCCTTGCAAATGTAATTCTAATTTATTGGAATACCAATTAGCTTTCCTTACATCCATTAAACAAGCTTCTGCTGTACTGCCATGCTTTGCACCGAACCTCATTGTGTATTTCAAAATTTGTGAACGCAAGAAACCAACCACCTCTAGTGGAGATAGTTGGCTTACGATTGCATCGTATGTTTGAATACTTTTTTGATAATGTTTTGGGTTCACTTCTTCAGACATTATATTGGTAAATCCTCATTGTTATTTTCTGGTTTTTTATAAGGCTCTTTTATTGTGCCTGACATATCTGGTTGTGCAGGATTTTTTTTATCTGTTTGAATCCAAACAGCTACATCTTTAACCACACCATCTACATTAATGTTACCTTGATAGTGAGGATAAGCTTTACCTGCCACATCGTTTTCACTAGGTTTTCTTTTCCATAAACTTATTTTATTATTAAAGTCTGCCATTGTTTTTTCCTTGTTTGTTTTGTATTTGTGATTTTAGTTTTGTGTATTCTGTTTCAACTCTTACATCTTCAATAGGATCTAATTTAATTTGGTTTAGTTCGGACTCAAATTGTTTTACATAAATCTGATAATTTTTTTCAAATTTATTTGGTGATGTTTCATCTTTAGCCATATCGTTTAATTTTTTGATACAATCGTTTGCTAATTGTGTTGTATCAACTTGAGTTATAGGCTTATCTTTAATTATTTTTTTATTATCAAAAGTTTCATCAGTCCTAATAAATTCTTGCATTTCTTCTGCTGTTGCAACTTCTGAACCCATAAACCCAGCAAAACTTAATCCTCTACCAATACTGACAGATTGTGCTTTTTCAAAATCTTTTTCTTTAGTGTGCATTTGTTTTGACTCACCATTACTAATACACTTGCCATCTAATATGATGCTTGAAACAAATTTATGTGAACCTGATGATAGCTCTATACTTTCAGTTAAAATTTGTAATCTGTCTCCAAAATATCCTCTAACAAAATTAACTCTATAAGGAACACCTAAATAATCTTTGTTACCTTTTACTTTTATAAAATCAGTTTTTTTAATTCCTGATTTAAATTTTGCTATTGCATCTATTAAACTTTTTTGTTTCATTTCTCTCCTTGTTTTAATTGTTTAATTTGTTCTGAAAGCTCACCATTAATTTTTCGGTGCTGCTCATTTACATCATCTAGTCTTTTTATTTCATCATTTATTTTTTCAATTTCATTATTTTGAGACAAAAGTTTTGCATTTTTAAAAACCAATTTTTCAATTAATTCTGATTTATCTAAAGTTTCGTAGTGATCTATTAATTCTTTAAAGTCCATATATACCTAGAAATTTATTTTTTAATTCATCAGGAACATTTTCCCACATGAAAGTATTTTTTTTAATATCTGAAACATCTGGCACACATAACCAGGCTAACTTTTCTACATCACCATCAGCTATTTCTAATTTCTTTTGCCAAGCCACCTCATACATTGATAAAATTTTTAATGCTTGATCTAAATTTTCTTGCTTTAATTCATCACAATTATTTTCAGTAAATAATTTTCTATCGCAATTACTAGCATAACTTAAAAATGGTGGTAGAGAACATGAGTGTTTATATAGTGCAATTTGCATTACATCACTAAAGTATGGTCTAGTAGGAACTTTAACATTACTATAAACCCAATCATCTATTCTATTATCTACAACTGGTTTATCTTTTTTAGGTTTTTTTAATGGACTTTCTTTAGCTGCACCAAAGCAATTTTTTAAATCACCAAAATTTTTAGTACCAACTAAATCTAAATACATTAACCAATATGTTTCTACATTAGGTAGCCAAGCTGTATATTCTATTTCTGCTTTAAATGTTTGAGCTTCTAATTCTGCTAAATTAGATAAGTGATTTTGTGCAGTAGCCTTTAAATTTTTAATAATAAATTTAAATTTATATTTATCTTTATCGCTAAATGGAAAATATGAGTCTATTTCTTTTTGAATTTTATCGCTATTAATTACATCGTCTATTGTTTCATAATGTTTTTCAGTTACAAATAATTGCACAACATCATGCACAATATTACCACCTTTAAAACTAGCATTGTTTAATTTACTTGTTTCTTTTGGAAATAATATTTTTTTGAAATATCTGTCTGAATGTTTAAGACAAGCTGTGGATTTTGAAGTGTGTTGCAAACCGAATTTTGTGTAGCACTCTGCAACTTTTCTGATTCGTTTCTCCATACCTAGTATCTACACTATGTATAGCTGAAAGCAACTTAATTATCACTCAATGATAAATAGATTAATAATCCCAAAACTGTGGAAATGAAGAATATTCAATTTTGCTAGACCAAGTTAAATCAATATTGTCAGCTAGTGTTTGAATTGTTTTTCCAGTTGAAGATGATTTATCAAGAATATCATATTTACCATTACTTTTAGGCTCAATAAAACCTACCCAAATTATTCTAGTTTTTTTATCTTGTGCTATGCTAAACATATTATCAGCAGTATAATTAACTAATTTTCTTGGTTTAAATAATCTAATCATACCACTTGATATGGGATTTTTTGAAGTTATTGCTTGATAACCATTATATCTAGTTGGTACTGCAATTTTTTTTATTTCTGATTTTTTAAACAAACCAACTTGTGCATTACTATAACTTGCACCAATAATATCTACATAAGTTGATTCACCTAAAAAAAACATTGGTGCAATATAATGATCTCCATTAGTTCTAAATTTATTAAAGTATTTAGATAAATCTCTAGCCAATTCTAAAGCTCCAAAATAATGAGGTGAATTAGGATCTTTATTAATTAGTCTTGAGATTTTAACTCTCATATTTGCATAGTCTTTTTTAGGGTAAGTATCTTTTATAAAATCGTCAGTTGTTTTTTTAAATTTATGTTTTAAAAAATCTAATCCCTCTTTTCTAAAACCATCATGTTGATCATCAGGCATATTAATAGTTTTATACATTATTTTTAATTTGTTTGTAGTCTTTTTATTTATCATAGGTTGACAATATACTTACTTGATAGTGGTTGCAACATAGTTATCAATGGTTATTAATTATGTTAAATGATTCATTTTTTAATTCATGAATTGTGAAGAATTATGAGAGAAAATGCAAGTAAAATAAGGGTTTTTTTTAATTGAAAATATTTTTTTTAATTTTAGGATTAGCTGGTGGTGATGTAGACCCTGCAATTAGTCTTATAAAAATACCTATATCCACAGAGATAAAACGAATCTCTTGTGAAGAAGCTTTTGAAAAACATACTACCTGGAAATTAAATCCTCATTACGAAGTAGGTAATAATCAAGTTTGGGGTTACCACACACACAAAGATAAGCCTGTCATCTTACATTTTTGCAAAGACAAAAAAGGAAATTGGGTAAGATGAGTCCAGAAATAAAATTAGATTTATATGAGATAACTACTGCAGCACAAACTGGTTTATTAAGAGTTACTGAAAGCATTAAATTAAACCAGGATTGGGGTCATAAATATTCTGGCACATTAGAAGATAAAATTTCAAATAGTATTAGTGGAGCTATGGCAGAGATCAGCTTATGTAAGTATTTTGGCATACCATTTGAGTTTCATACAAATGTAGGTTCAGCTCCTGATGTTAAATACAAAAATTATAATATCCAGGTTAGATCACAAACAGTTAAAAAAAATAATAACAATTCACTTATTATTAGACCTAATGGTGTAAAGCCAAATGAGATTTATGTATTTATATTAAGTGAAGCTCCCAAATTTACTATTAAAGGTTTTATAAATAGTTCTGCTGTAATTGGTAAAGATAATTACTTAACAGATTTTAACCTTGCTAGACCTAAAGTTTGGTCAGTACCACTTAAAATTTTAAATCCAATAATGCTGCTTAAAGATAAGGGTTTAAACTAATGAATATTTATGGAGATATAAGAACTTGTATTAAATGTGCAGCTAGAGCTGACATTGTAGAAAAAGGCAGAGATTATTGTGCTGATTGTTATTCATTAACAGTTTGGAAAATGCCACTTTCAAAAGTTGGCAAATATTTAGATAAAAAAGAGGGAATAAAATTAAAGGTGGTTGCACCATGATTCCTTTTCCAAAAAAGAAATACAATATTATTTATGCAGATCCAGCTTGGACTTTTAAAACATGGTCAAGCAAGGGTGATGTTAAATCACCTAAATATGATTTGATGACAATTGACGATATAAAAAATATGCCTGTAAATGATATTGCAGACGATAATTGTATATTATTTATTTGGGTTACTTATCCATTATTAAAAGAGGGTTTAGATACGATTAAAGCCTGGAATTTTGATTACAAGACTTGTGGATTTAGCTGGGTTAAGAAAAACAAAAAAGCAGATAGTTTGTTTTGGGGATTAGGATATTACACAAGATCTAATAATGAGATTTGTTTGCTTGCAACTAAAGGTAAGCCAAAAAGAATATCATCTGGAGTCCACCAGGTGGTGATTGATAAAATTAGAGAACACAGCAGAAAACCAGATTGTGTCAGAAATAGGATTGTTGAGCTTTGTGGTGATCTACCAAGAATAGAACTATTTGCCAGACAGAAAGCTGATGGTTGGGATAGTTGGGGAAATGAAATATGAAAACTTTTGAAAAATTTGACAGTTACCTTTTAAATAATAAAGTTTTATCGGCCAATGAAAAGGTCGTTTATTTAATCTGTAAAAGCTTTGAAAATGCTCCACAAGGTTGCAGAGTTTCGCACCAATATTTGATGGATAGAACTGGTATTAAAACCAGGAAAACACTTATTAAGTGCCTTGACAGACTCACTCTGTTTGGAATGTTGGCCAGAAAACAAATTAATAATAGCACTTGCCATTATGTTTTTGAAAAAGAACTGATGCAAGAATATATCAAGCACAATCAAAATAAACGAAGAAAAATCAAATTAAGTAAGAACAAAAATAATCCACAATTTAATCAACAAATAGACAATGTTATTCACATCGTCAAAAAGGATAAGTAAATGGGTGTAGCAAAAACTTCATTTGGGTGTAGCAAAAAGGATATTGAATCTATACCTATTATCTATACCTATAAGGGATTTATTAAATGGTAAATTATGTAGATCCTAAATTAGTTGCCAAAGCATTGGCAAGGGTAACTAAATCATCTAATATTCATTACACATCTGCTGTTAAAAAAATCAAAAAAAACAGGAAACAATATTATCAAAATAAGACGACTAAAACATTACAAAAATCATTATCTAAAGATCGCTTTAACACCTACCTTGAGGAATTATATAAAAATGATAACGACTAACCTTACAATTGACGAATTAGATAGATTTTTACAAATTTCATCATTTTGTGATAGTAAAATGCCCAAAGTAAAAGCTAAAACATTACCTACAATGTTTAAGGTGATAGATAATAGTATTGGTATTGGAGATGATAAAGATAGCATTAAATATTCGGACAAACACCTTGCCAGACTCAAAATTACATTAACTTCAAGACAAATTACAATTTACGATTTTATTGCTATTTTAATGTTAGATGCTACTGAAAAAGATAGAGAATTATTGTATTTGAGGAATTTTCCACAAAGAAAAAGTTTAAGACAAATGAGAAGAATGTATTTAGATTGGTCTCATACTAAAATAGGTTATGAATACAATAAAGCTTTGATTGCAGTTTGTAAGATTGCAAACAAAAATTTAAAAAAATATTTGACAAGTTGACAATAAAGTTAGACAAAAAAAATATACTACATATAAATAGGTTTTATCATTTCCTACTATATGTAGTTTTTTTTTAGGCAGATCAGTCATTTTCTTTCTTTCTCTCTCTCTTGAATCAACTATCTGCCTAAATACCAAAATTTATAATGGATGTTTAAAGTCTTGTAATTTATGCTTCTTTTGAAGTTTTGGACATTTAAAAATGTCTTTTAAAGTTTCTCTTTTTTTAAAAACTTTAACAATATCAATTTTAAACATACTTACTGGATTAGTTAATATTTTATTGTTTTTAAGCATATTATTCCTCTCTGATTCGGTTAATAACGAATCTAATTGATTTAACATCAATGATAACTCAATTACAACCCTTAATTTAACAATAAAATGGCTAATAAAACGAAAAAAAACCCAAAAGTATTACAAGAAATTTATGAGGAACTTGCTACAGGAGCTTCTATAAGAAGTTGTTTATCTCCTAGAAATAAAAAAGAAGATAGACCATGTTGGCAATCATTTAGAACCTGGATGGCTAAAGATCCAGAAATTCGTAAGAATTATGAACAAGCTAAAACAGATGGAATAGAATATTTATTATCTGATGCAACAGATACTATTAATCAAGCTTTAGAAGATAGTAAGTTTAAAGAAAAAACAGATTTAGGTCAGACTCATTTAATTAAATCATTTATTGATCTAACTAAATGGAAATCAGAACGATTAGCACCTAAATCATACTTAAAAAAAGATACTTTACAGCTTTTAGGATCAGATTCATCTCCACTTGTAGTTAAGTGGGATAAATAAACTATTGATTAACTTGGTTTATTGTAAAATGATGAGAGTCATGGATTAATCTAGCACAGACTTGCTTATAGTGACATTTTTGCAACACTTTTATTAGAATCATTCTAAATTAGAAAAAAAAAGCAACTAAACTATACTTAATTTATATTTTTATAAATAATTGGCTAAATTATTAACTTATTTAACCAAATCAAATGATTAACAATCATTTTACACTCATTTAGCTCACAAAAGTCATGGGGGTCAGAAAAAAGCGACCCCCAAAACTTATATGAGATTAAATAAAAAGATTAGGGAAGTTACACACAGCTAAAGCAACAAATTACTAAAAGGAAAAGTTATGGCATCACTAGAAGAAGAATTATTAAAAAAAAGATTAAAAAATAAAAAAAAAATTACAAGTTTTTTTAAAAATAGAAAAGATATTACAGGAATAGCAGCAGGTGAAAAGGAAATGAAGTTTTTATCTGAAATGGCTGGAACTGTAGATGAAGAAGTATTTAAAAAAATAAAAGCTTTGTTACCAAAGAGGTAATTTCAATGTACGAATTTAATGATAAAAAAGTTGGTTATACAGCTATCGTTTATGTAATGGAATCTACTAATAGTGTAATCGTACACTTTGATGGTTTTGATAATTTAAAAGAATGTAATAATTTTTCTCATAAGATTATGGATGATCTTGGAATAGAACCTTTATTCACACCACAGGATGTAACTTTACATTAATTTTTTTTAAAAATGCCAAATATAGTTATACCTTATAAGCCTAGAGCTTTGCAGCAGATACTACATAACCAAATAGATAAACATAGGTTTAGTGTTTGTGTTTTACATCGTAGAGCAGGTAAAACTGTAATGACCATCAATCATATGCTCAAGGCAGCTTTAACGAATACCAAGCTTAACCCTAGATATGTGTTTCTTTCGCCATATAGGCTACAAGGAAAGGCAACAGCATGGGATTACATCAAACAGTTCGCAGGAAAAATACCAGGCACTAAATTCAATGAGAGTGAGCTTCGTTGCGATTTACCGAATGGTGCTAGAATAACAATTTTGGGCGCAGAAAATGATCAAGCCATAAGAGGTATTAGTTTAGATGGTTGTGTATTTGACGAAACACAATCTATTAAACCAACACTATTTCCAGAAGTCATAAGACCAGCTTTGGCAGACCGAAAAGGTTGGTGCATATTTATTGGAACTCCAAAAGGTAGAAATTCCTTTTATCAATTATACCAAAGGGCAATCCAGAATAAAGAATGGTATGCTTGTACTTATAAAGCAAGTGAAACAAAAATTTTAGACGATGAGGAATTACAAGCTGCTAAAGATGTAATGTCCAAAGACTTATACGAACAAGAATTTGAGTGTTCGTTTCAAGCAGCAATAACAGGATCATATTATGGAAGTATAATAGAGGATTTAGCAAAACAGAAAAGAATGGTGTCTAATCTTTTTGATGAAGATTTAGATGTAGAAACCTGGTGGGATTTGGGAATGAATGACCAAACTGCAATATGGTTTGTGCAAAAGCATAAAGGTGAAATAAGATTAATTGATTATTATGAAAATACTGGACATGGTTTAGATCACTATGCTGATATTTTAAGAAATAAAAGTTATGATTATAGCACTCATATTTTACCACATGATGTTAAAGTTAGAGAGCTTGGCAATTTTGGTAAAACAAGATTAGATAGTTTATTAGAGCTAGGCATCGCAGGTGAGGTAGCTCCAAAGATTAGTATTGAAGATGGCATAGAAGCTGTCAGAAAAAATTTAGTAAATTGCTGGTTTGACATAGATAAGTGTGCAACAGGCATTGAATATTTAAAAGCCTACTCAAAAAAATGGGATGATAAGGCACAAGTGTTTAAGTCTAAACCCATGCACTCTTATGCAAGTCATTGTGCTGATGCTTTCAGAACTGGATTTGTTGGGCAAGGGATAGACCTCTCTAATTGGAAAAAACAAGTTCCTATAAATACAAATTATATAGTTTAAAAAGTTATGGTAAAAAAAGTATCAGAAATAGAAATTAAAAGCATCATTTCATCAGAAATAAATAACTCAATGGGTTTTTTAGGTGGTGCGCTATCAGACCAAAGAAGAAAATCACTTGAATACTACATGGGTGATAAACTAGGTACTGAACAAGATGGCAGAAGCCAGGTTATAAGCACAGATGTATCTGACACAATAGAAACAATCTTGCCAAACCTTTTAAGAGTTTTTACTTCATCTGATCAAGTAGTTAGATGTGAGCCTGTAAAATCAGAAGATGTACCATTAGCTGATCAAGTAACAAATTATATAAATTATATTTTTAACAAAGATAATAATGGTTTTTCAATTTTTTATACTTGGTTTAAGGATGCTTTATTAGAAAAAAATGGAATTGTAAAAGTTTATTGGGATGATGCTCAAAAAGTAGAGCAAGAAACTTACGAAAATTTAAGTGACTACGAATACGATTTATTAATGCTTGAGACTGATATAGAAGTTGTATCAGAAGAAAAATTTGTAGATGAGTATGCAGTTACAAGACTAGAACAATTAAAAGCTGAAGCTGCACTTAATGGTCAAGAAGTTGAGGATGTTCCAACACCTTATTTACATAATTGTGTAATAAAAAGATTTAGAACTGCTGGTAAAGTTAAAATAGAAAATATACCACCAGAAGAATTTTTAATTCAAAAATCAGCTAAATCTATTGAAGATGCAAATTTTGTAGCTCATAGAGTTTTAAAAACTAGATCCGATTTAATTGAAATGGGTTATGACGAAGATATTATTAATAACCTACCTACTTCAAATAATATTTTATATAATGATGAAAGTTTAGTTAGAAATTCTGATATAGATGAAAGTCCAGTAGAAAATTCTCCAGATGATAGCACTTCAGACATTGAAATTTATGAGTGTTATGTCAAAGTAGATATGGATGGCGATGGTGTTGCTGAACTTCGTAAAATAATAACTGCAGGAACTGGTTATGAAATTTTAGAGAATATGCCATGTGATAATATTCCTTTCTGTTCATTAACTCCAATTCCAATGCCACATAGATTTTATGGTAGATCAGTTGCAGAATTAGTAGAAGATGTTCAATTAGTTAAATCAACTGTTATGAGACAGTTATTAGATAATATGTATTTAACTAATAATAACAGAGTAGCCATAATGGATGGAATGGTAAATCTTGATGATTTACTTACATCAAGACCTGGTGGAGTGGTAAGAACTAAACAACCACCAAGCCAAGTTATGATGCCAATGCAATCACAAACTATTTCGCAACAGGCTTTTCCATTATTAGAATATTTAGATACAGTCAGAGAATCTAGAACTGGTGTTACAAGATACAATCAAGGTTTAGATGCTGATAGCTTAAATAAAACAGCAACTGGTGTTAATGCTTTAATGAGCCAATCTCAAATGAGAATGGAATTAATTGCAAGAGTATTTGCCGAAACTGGTGTTAAAAATTTATTTAAAAGAATTTTTGAACTTACTTGTAAATATCAAGACAAAGAAAGAGTTGTAGAATTAAACAATCAATTTATTCCAGTTAAACCTACTGAATGGAGAAACAGATATAATATTTCTATAACTGTTGGTTTAGGCACAGGAAGTTCAGATCAACAAATAATGATGTTGAATAATATTTTAGAAAGACAGCTCCAGGCATTTCAATTGCAGGGTGGTCAAGAATATCCAATGGTTAGTCTTAAAAATATTTATAATAGTTTGGCAAAAATTATTGAAAATGCTGGTCTTAAAAATGTTGAAAATTATTTTGTTAATCCTGATCAAGGAAAACAAATGGTTCAACCAAAAGCTCCACCACCACCAACACCAATTGAAAAAATTGAATTTAGTAGAATTGCAAGTGAAGAAAAACGAAAACTTGCTGATCTTGAATTACAACTAAAAGAAATTAAGAGCAATAATGCTAAAATGCTTTTAGAAAACGAAATTAAAATGAAAGAACTTGAGCTTAAATATAATGCTCAAATAGATTCAGCTCAAATTAAAGCAGAAGCAGATTTAAATAAAATGCTAGTTGCTGAAAGTACAAAAGATTTTAGGGATGCACAACAATCACAACAAAAACTAGAACAAGAAATTGAGTCATTAAATGGACAACCAGGAACAGGCAAAGCTCCAGCAGGAAGTAAGCCAATCCAACAAAGCTAAAACTTTATTAGAAGATCCTTTACTAAAAGAGTCTTTTGATAAACTTAAAGATTTATATTCTACAAGTTTATTAAATACTGGTGCTAATGAAGTTGATACTAGAGAAAAACTTTGGTTAGCCTATAATATTGTTGGCAAAGTAGAACAAAATTTACAAGAAGTTATGGACACAGGTAAATTAGCTTCCAAACAATTAGAAGAATTTAGAAAAAAAATAGAAAATAAAAAATTCTAAACAAATAAGTTTAGGATAAGCCAACCTCACAAGAGGAGCTTAACTTAAAAGGAAAATATATGTCAGACAATCAAGGCAACCCATTACAAGGATCTGAAACTGATTTACAGAAAGCCACAAAGGCAGTAGATGGTTTATTAAATCCAAAAGAAGAAGAAGTAATTGGACAACAAGAACCACCAAAAGAAGAAATTAAACAAAATTCTCCTGAACCACAAAATGAGGAATCTTCAGATGAAGAACAACCACAGGAACAGGAAATAAGTGAAGAAACTGAAACTCAAGATGAGGTTTCTGAACAAGATGTATCTCAAGACGAAGAACAAATTGAAACTCAAGAGAAACAAGATTCCACCTACAAGGTAAAAGTTGCAGGTCAAGAATTTGATGTTACCCTTGATGAGTTGAGAAATGGTTACTCAAGAGATGCTGATTACAGACGAAAGACTGAAGAACTTTCTAATGAAAGAAAGTCTTTTCAATCTCAATCTGAAAAGCAAAGACAAGACTATTCTCAAAAACTAAATGAGATGAATCAATTATTGTCTAATGCTCAACAAGAGTTAAATTCAGAAATTTCATCTTCTGATTTAGAAGCTCTTTATGACGAAGATCCAGCACAAGCTGCAAAGATTGAACATAGGTTAAGAAGAAAACAAGAAAAACTTGCTTCTGCTTTACAAAAAACTCAATCAGAGCAAAAAGCACAATTTGATGGATATTTACAAATGGAAAGAACAAAATTAGTTAATAAAATTCCTGATTTTGCCGATCCTGGTAAAGCATCAAATTTAAAAAATAATATGAGAAGTCATTTGGCTAAATATGGATTTAATGATTCAGAAATAGCTCAAGTATATGACCATCGTATTTTGATGTTGGTAAATGATGCTATGAAATTTGGAAATTTACAAAAAGCAAAACCAAATATTGCTAAAAAAATTTCTAAACCAAGCAGAACATTTTCGTCAGGTATTAAACAAGATAAAAACGATGTCAGATCAAAAATTAGTAGAGAAAAGTTTAGTCGTCTAAAAAAATCTGGCAGTATGAAAGCTGCTCAAGATGTATTTTTAGATATGATTAACAACAACAAATAACTCAACAAATAGGGATAAAACTATGGCAATCGTAGCAAATACATTCCAAACTTATGCAGCTATTGGTAACAGAGAAGATTTATCAGATATTATCTATAACATCTCTCCTACTGATACTCCTTTCATGAGTTCAATTGGAAAAGAAAAAGCATCTGGCACTTTACATGAGTGGCAAACTGATGCTTTAGCAGCAGCAGCAGCTAATGCACAAATAGAGGGTGATGAAATCACTTTCAACGCAGTAACTCCAACTGCTAGAATCAATAACCAAACACAGATTTCAAGAAAATCTGTAATTGTTTCTGGTACTCAAGATACTGTTAATAGTGCAGGTAGAAACAATGAACTAGCTTACCAAATTTCTAAAAGTTCAAAAGAACTTAAAAGAGATATGGAAGTTGTTCTTACTGCTAATCAATCAAGAGACGCAGGTGGCGCAGCAGCAGCTAGAAAATCTGCAGGTCTTGCTTCTTGGATTCAATCAAACACTAGCAAAGCAGCAAATGGTGCTAATGGACAAGTAAATCCAGGTGGTGGTGCAGTTGATACTCCAGGTACAGCTAGAACTGATGGAACGCAAAGAGCTTTCACAGAAGCACAATTGAAAGATGTTGTAAAACAAGTATGGGATAATGGTGGAGACGCATCAATGATCATGCTTGGTTCTTTCAACAAACAAAAACTTTCAGGCTTTACTGGTGGAGCTACTAAAATGACTCAAGCAGAGGACAAAAGACTTGTCGCTGCAATTGATATTTATGAATCAGACTTTGGATCAATGACTGTTGTTCCAAACAGATTCTCAAGATCAAGAGATTGTTTTGTGATTTCACCTGATATGTGGTGTGTTGCGTTTTTAAGAGACTTCCAAATCATGGATCTTGCAAAAACTGGAGACGCACAGAAAAAAGCTATGTTAGCAGAATACACACTTGTTTCTAAAAACGAAAAAGCAAGTGGTGCTGTATTTGATTTAACAACAGCTTAATAAAACTTTTTGTGAGGGGGTATTTTACTCCCTCACAATATTCATTAACATTTTGTTTGGTCTTTGAAGATTTTTAAAGTCGGAACGAAGCAAACTTAAAAGGAAAAAACATGAGAACACTTAACGATTATTTTATAACATCTGCAATTCCAGATGTATCAACAGCATCATCTACATTTGTATGTGTACCTGATGGTGGAAGAATAATTAAAATTATTACACACAACAAAGCAACTACTACAGGAACAGCAGCTATCTCTTTTGAAATAGGTGGTGTTGCAGTTACTGGTGGAGCTATCAGTCATACAGCTTCTGGCTCTGCAGGTAGAATAGCAACAGCAGAACCAACTGCTGCTAACAGAGTTGAAGAAGATGGAGCAATTGAATGTATCACTAATGGTGGTTCAACAAATGCTTCTAAAATGGAAATAACTTTTGTTATTAGAAGATAATTAACGATTTTGTGGGAGATCCTGTCTAGCGATATTTCTCCCACAAATACCAATTAAGGAAAAATAAATTATGCCAATGGTAGGAAAAAAAAAGTTTTCATATTCTAAATCAGGAATGAAAAAAGCAAAGTCTTATGCAAAGAAAAAAGGCAAAAAAGTAAAATATAAAAAATAAAGGAAAATAATATGAGTTTTAATTATGGATTAAGACCAGGAACTATACATCATGTAAGTTTAACAAATACTAACTCTACAGCTACTGGTACATTCGCTTCAACAACACAATATGTAAGAGTTTGTGCAGATTCAGATGTTCACATCACTTTTGGTGCAGCACCTGTAGCAACAGCAACAAGTATTTTTATACCTGCAGATCAACCAGAAATTTTTAAAGTTTCTCCAAATCATAAGTGTGCTTGTATAGGTTCATCTGGTAACAAAATTTCTGTTACTGAAATGGGTGGCTAGTGGCTAGGCAAAAGTTTGTTCATTTTGTACCTAGACCCAAACCAAAAAAAAGACCTAGAGTACATAAAAAAAGTTTGAATAAATCTGAAAAAAGAATGGCAAAAAAAAGTCGTTATAAAGGTCAAGGCAGATAATGAAAAAAATAAGTCAAGAAACAGATAAACATATTACTGAAACATTTTTAGATAATGGTGCAGATGGTATTGTTCAAAAAAGATCATTAGATGTTAAGCCTATTTTAGAAAATAACAAAAGACTAATTACACAAAATGATGGTTATAGTCCTGATAGAAGTTTAAAAAGAATTGCATCAATACCAGTAGTGGTTCTTGAAATATGGTGTAAGGAATATCACAAAGATCAAAACAAAGGTAATTGGTTTGAATTACCAAAAGATATACAAAAAAAAATATTAAGAGAAAAATTAAATAGTTCTGAATTTAAATATTTTAGAACATCAGAGGGCAGATTATAATGGCATTAACAAATTACACAGAATTAAAAGCAACACTTGCTAACTGGTTAAACAGATCAGATTTAACAACAGAAATAGCAGATGATTTTATTAAATTAGCAGAAGCTGACTTTAATTCTAAATTAAGAGTTAGAGCTATGATTTCTCAAGCTAATGTAACTGTTAATGCAGAAACAGCAGCTTTACCTACAGACTTTTTACAAATTAGAGATTTTTATATTTTAAATGGTCAAACAAAAGTTCCACTTACATATACAACTCCAGCTCAAATGGACACTACAAGTGGTACATCAACTACTGGATTACCAACTACATATACAATTTTAGGAGACACATTTAGATTTTCTCCAAAACCAGATGCAACGTACACAGCAGTAATTAATTTTTATAAAAGATTTTCAGCTTTAAGCTCAACTGTTGCAACTAATTTTATTTTAACAAATCATCCAGCAATATATTTGTATGGTTCACTATTTCATGCTGCAAATTTTTTAGGTGGTATTAATCCACAACAAATTCAAACTTGGCAGCTAATGTATAGTACAGCTATGGAACGATTAGAACTTAACGATAGAGAAGATGAATATAATGGAAGTCCTTTACAAGTAAGAACTGTAACTTCAGTAGCATCTCCATTTATTTCAACTTCATAATAGGAAATAAATATGCAATTACCTTTTGGTGAGTGGTTGCCAGACCAACCAGACAACTTAAATCCAGGTGCAACAGTAGCAACAAATGTTTATCATGCTCAAAGTTCATATAAACCTGTAAAAGGATTAGTACCTTATAGTGGTGCATCAAGTGTAACACAAAATGCAAAAGGTGCAGGTAGTTTTAGAGATAATACAAATGCAGTATTTACTTTTGTAGGTACAAAAAATAATATTTATAAATTAACATCTGGTACATTTACAAGTGTTAAAGGTTCTTTAACAATATCAGGTGGAGATACAGATTTTTTTACATTTACTCAATTTGGACAATACATAATAGCAAGTAATGGTGTTAATCCACCAATGTATTATTTAATGGGAACATCAACTAACTTTGCAACACTACAAAGTATTGCATCAGCAGGAACAGTACCATCAAAGTTTAGAGTAAGTGGTGTTATAAGAGATTTTTTAGTAACTGGTAATATTGAAAATGCAAAAAATAAAGTTGCATGGTCAGGTATTAACGATATTTCAGTTTGGGAAGCTGGTGTTAGCTCATCAGATACTCAAGTTCTACCTGGATCAGGTGGTCAAGTAGTTGCAATAACTTCTGGTGAGGTTGGTTATGTTTTTAGACAAAATCAAATAACTAGAATGGACTTTGTAGGTGGAAATGTTGTTTTTAGATTTTCAGTTATATCACCTAATAGAGGTGCAGTTTATGGTCAAACAGTTTGCCAGGACAACAGACAAGTTTTCTTTTATGCAGACGATGGTTTCTTTCAAATCAATGGCGACCAAATATTGCCGATAGGTGCAGAAAAAGTAAATAGATTTTTTGATTTAGATTTAAACAAAGCATTTACAGATAGAATAACAGCAGCAGTAGATCCTTTTAATACTTTAGCGATATGGTTATATCCTAGTAAAAACAATCCAGGAAATACTACTGGTATTTGTGATCGTTTATTAATCTATAATTATGTAACTCAAAAGTGGACAATTGCTAATGTTCAAGCATCACAAATTTTTGAACAGTTTGTTAGCTTTAACACAGTTGAGTTAATGGATTTAATTTCTGAAAATTTAGATGAAATTAATATTTCATTAGACACACCTTTTTGGAGTGTGGGTCATTTAAGATTAGGTGCTATTGATCAAAATTTTAAAGCAGCTATTTTTTCTGGTACAAATTTAGAAGCAGAACTTGAAACTAAAGAAGCTGAAATAATAAAAGGCTCAAGAAGTAACATTACAGGTATTAGACCAATTGTAGATGCTGTTGCAAATGTAACAGTTAAGACAAGAGAAAAATTAGCAGATGCAGTAACAACATCAGCAACAAGTGCCATGAATGACTCTGGTATAAATCCAGTAAGACAATCAGGTAGATATGTTAGAGCTAATGTAAAAATTCCAGCAGGTAGTGTTTGGAGTCATGCACAAGGAATAGATTTAACAGTAACTCCAGGTGGCAATAGATAATGTCTGATACAATAGATATAGACAACATTAGATATTCAATTGAATTACAAGAGTTTTTTCAAAGACAAGTAGAAGAAGCTGTAAATACATTAATTAACAAAAATAATACTGAAAGCGATAAAGCTTTTAGTTGGTTTATGAATTAGGAGTAAAATAAATGGCAGGTATTAAAGATTATTCAACTACACAAGCAAGTAATACTTCTCTGAATGGAATAAATACAGCAGAGGGTATGCTTCCTAGTGATTTAAATAATGCAATAAGAGCATTAATGAAAAACACTAGAGAGTGGTTTAATGATAGCCAATGGGTAGAATATGGTGATGGAGATGGAGCATATACTCCAGCTTGGGTTTCAACTACTCAATTTACTATAGCAAGTAGTGTAGATATTACTGCGATCTACCATGTTAATAGAAGATTAAAAGTTTTAAAAGCAGATGGTAATTATGTTTATGGAACAATTACAGCATCATCTAACAATGGTACTTTACAATCAATCACAGCTTCTTTTGATAGTGGTAATTTAGGTTCTTCAACAAATACATTAAGAATATTTATTGCAGTATTAAGTGCTACAAACAATTCAATACCTTTAGGAGTTATTGGATCAGGTAATTTTGCAGATGGTTCTGTATCAACTGCTAAACTTGCTGATGATGCAGTAACAAATGCTAAAATTGCAGACAATGCTGTCCAGGCTTCACAAGTAAATGCTAATGCAGTTACAGAAGCAAAGATAAATGCTGCTGCAGTTACAACAACTAAAATAGCTGACAATGCTATAACAACTGCAAAGATTGCTGACAATAATGTTACGACTGCAAAAATTCCTGATAATGCAATTACAACTGCTAAAATAAATGCAGATGCAGTTAATGGAAGTAAGATTGCAGATGATAGTATAGATTCAGAACACTATGTAGATGGCAGTATTGATACTGCACATATTGCAGACTCACAAATTACAACAGTAAAGATAGCTGATACTAATGTAACTACTGCAAAGATAGCAGATGATGCTGTAACGATTGGTAAGATTGCAGATGCAGCTATTGTTACAAGTTCAGAACAAGCATCTCATACACCAGACAATAA